>Ga0307996_1000020_pt1 | contig 47442 bp, 47 predicted proteins | sample Davwhametageno35_FD_203143 | JGI IMG/M metagenome (GOLD analysis project Ga0307996, IMG submission 203143) | Marine microbial communities from Davis Island wharf, Antarctic Ocean - #35 | ecosystem: Environmental > Aquatic > Marine > Unclassified | place: Antarctic Ocean: Davis Island wharf...
TAAATGGAACATTAACCTCTGAAGGGAAAGTAGTTGTTGGGCAAAGTGGAACAATTGAAGGAGAAGTGACATGTAAAAATGCTGACATTTCTGGCAACATTAAAGCAAATATTATTGTGAGAGAACTGCTACAATTAAAAGCTTCAGCTAACATTGCTGGAGACATTAACACCAATAAACTATCCATTGAACCAGGTGCAAACTTTACAGGAACCTGCAACATGGGATCTGTAGTTAAGGAAATTAACAAAGATGGAGGAAAAGAAAAAAACCAACAAAAAATCGAACAACAAGCTTAAGAGCATTGCCATTTTTACAGGTATTGCTGCTCAAATGGGTATCACTATATATTTAGGTGCTTATTTTGGCAAATTGTTAGATGTAAAACATCCAGCCGACAAAAAATGGTTCACTATAGGCTTTACACTATTATGTGTAGCTATTGCATTATTTAATGTACTTCGTCAGGTAAATAAAATAAATGAAGAATAAGATTCTTTAACCACATGACTCAATTAATATCTCGTTTTACATTTCTGATTACCTTGCTATTAAGTATTGTATTTGGCATACATATATTTGCTTTAGATAGTCTCTCTTTACCTCTTTTTGAGAATAAAATAATAACCTCTTACATTATTAACTACACACTTACAATACTTATTTTTACTAGTCTAGTTTTACTTAAAAACAAATTTGCTGAGAGCCTAGGCTATATATTTTTTATAGGTAGTTTTATTAAATTCATTGTATTCTTTATTCTAATTAACCCTTTTTTTAAAGAAGATGGAGATGTTTCTAAAATAGAATTTGTTTCCTTTTTTATTCCCTACACTATTGCTTTAGTTTTTGAAATCATTTTCTTAGTGAAAGTACTTCGTATAGAAGACCAACAGCAACCTATTTAAAGGCTGAAGAAATAGTCGAAATAAAACTATCAAATTGCTTCTCCAATTTAATTTTAATACTTACGTTTGCACCGATTTTAAAACACCTATTATTGATAGCTTAATATGCAAGTAAAAAAATTAGTAAGAATACTGTTATTATTGCTTTTGGTTAGTCCAACTGCAATCTTTGCTCAACACGAAAATGAAGATCATTCTTCAGATAATCATAAAATTAAAACTGAAGAGTTATCAGAATCGGCTATTAAAGCTTCAGAAAGAAAAGCATACATCAAACATCACCTGCAAGATTCTCACGACTTTACTATTTGGCATGAAATGGGTTGGGAATTTCCTTTGCCAATTATTTTATGGGATGAAGGATTACATATCTTTTCATCTTCAAAATTCCACTATAGAGAATCTGTAGCAGAGTCTAAAGGAAGTTTCTACAAAATATTTCACGGTAAAATTTACAAAACTGATACTGAAGGATCCATCACTATAGATGCCCATAAGCACCCAGTAAACGCTAAACCCTTAGATTTTTCTATTACTAAGAATGTCTTTGTAATTATGTTAATGGTTCTTTTAATTCTTCTTGTTTTTATGCGATATGCTAAATCTTACAAGAATAATTTAATCCCTACTAAAGGCGGTAAATTTTTAGAGCCTTTAGTACTTTTTATTAGAGATGAAATTGCTATTCCTAATATTGGTAAAAAACACCACAAAAAATACATGAGCTACTTGTTAACAGTATTTTTCTTTATCTGGTTTTTAAACCTAGCAGGAATGACTCCATTAGGAATTACAGTAACTAATAATATTGCTATTACTTTTGGTCTTGCAATAATTACATTTTTAATGACATTATTTACTTCTAAAAAAAATTACTGGATGCATATATTTTGGATGCCAGGAGTTCCTGTTCCAATGAAGTTTCTTTTAGCTCCAATTGAATTATTAGGTGTATTTATTAAGCCTTTTGCTTTAATGATTCGTTTATATGCGAATATGACTGCTGGTCACATTGTTATAATGAGTTTAATCGCTTTATTATATGCTTTCGACAATTGGTTAGCAAAGGGTGCATTTTTAGGATTAACATTATTTTTATCAGTAATTGAACTGCTTGTAGCATTTTTACAAGCCTATATCTTCACAATGCTAACAGCTCTATATTTTGGAGCAGCATCAGATGAAGGCCATCATTAATTAAACATGTATATTAACTATTAAATTTTATAAATTATGGAAATTCCAAACATTGTAGGAGCCGGATTAATTGTAATCGGAGCTGGAATTGGTATTGGTAGAATTGGTGGATCAGCAATGGACGCTATTGCTCGTCAACCAGAAGCTACTAACAAAATTCAAACAGCAATGCTAATTGCAGCAGCGCTTATTGAAGGTATTGGATTTGCTGCATTATTTGCAAGCTAAGTCAAATTTAAAAAGAAGCTGTAACGGTTGGTTACAGCTTCTTTTAACATTATAAAAATTTAAAACAAATAAAATATTATGGAAAAGTTATTAAATGATTTTTCAGTAGGGTTATTTTTCTGGCAAACATTACTATTTTTAGTGTTAATTTTTGTATTAAGAAAATACGCTTGGAAGCCTATTTTAAATGCCGTTAACGAAAGAGAAGACTCTATACAAGAAGCATTAGATTCTGCAAAAGAAGCTAAGTTAGAAATGGCTAAGCTTAAATCTGATAATGAAGATTTATTAAACGAAGCTCGTGCTGAAAGAGATGCAATGTTAAAAGAAGCAAGAGAAATTAAAGATGGAATTGTTGCAGATGCTAAAGGTATTGCAAACAAAGAGTCTGAAAAAATTATTGCTTCAGCAAGAGAAAGTATTCAGCACGAAAAAATGGCTGCGATTACTGAATTAAAAAATCAAGTTGCTACTTTATCAATTGAAATTGCAGAGAAAATTTTAAAAGATGAATTATCATCTGCTGATAAGCAAAAAGCAATTATTGACAATGCTGTTAAAGACATTAATCTAAACTAATTTTTAGATGAGAGATATTAAAGTTGCATCACGTTACGCTAAGTCATTACTGAAAATCGCTACTGAGGATAAAGCTTTAGAGTCGCTTCATAATGATATGGTTTTAGTAAACGATGTTTGCACTAACAACCCCGATTTAGGTCTTCTATTAAAAAGTCCTATTGTAAAAAGTGATAAGAAAAAAATTGTAATGGATGCTATTTTTAGCGCACATTTATCTGAAATTTCCAATACATTTATCTCCTTAATTATCACAAAAAAGAGAGAAAGTCTTTTAAGTGATATTGCGAGTTCTTTTATTGATATATATAAGATTCATAAAAAAATTAAGTCTGCAACCGTAACTTCTGCAGTACCTTTAACTAAAGAACAAAAAGATGGCGTTACTGCTATTTTAAATGCAACAAAGGAAACTGAAAGTGTTGATTTAACAGAAGTTGTTGACCCAACGATAATCGGGGGAATGATTTTAAGAGTTGGTGACAAACAAATTGATGAGAGTATAAAAAGAAAATTAACAAATCTTGAAATTGAGTTTGAAAAAAATCAATACATCAAGGAATATTAAGTTTAATAAAGAATAAAATTTATAAAAATGGCCGAAGTAAAACCCGCAGAAGTATCAGCTATACTAAGACAACAGTTAGCTGGTTTTAAAACCGAAGCACAATTAGAAGAAGTAGGAACAGTTCTTCAGGTTGGTGATGGTATTGTTCGTATTTACGGACTATCAGAAGTTGAAGCTGGAGAATTAATTGAATTTGAAAACGGATTAACAGCAATCGTACTTAACCTTGAAGAGGATAATGTTGGTGCTGTATTATTAGGTTCTTCAAAAGGAATTAAAGAAGGTGATACTGCAAAACGAACGAATAAAATTGCTTCTCTAAAAGTTGGTGAAGGAATGTTAGGTAGAGTTGTAGATACTTTAGGAAATCCAATTGATGGAAAAGGACCAATCAAAGGAGATTTATATGAAATGCCTTTAGAGCGAAAAGCTCCTGGTGTTTTATTTAGAGAGCCCGTTACTGAACCTTTACAAACTGGAATCAAGGCTATTGACTCAATGATCCCTGTAGGAAGAGGTCAAAGAGAGTTAATTATTGGAGATAGACAAACTGGTAAAACAGTTGTTGCTATTGATACAATAATCAATCAAAAAGAATTTTACGATGCAGGAGAACCTGTATTTTGTATATATGTTGCAACAGGTCAGAAAGGATCTACAGTAGCAGGTATTGTACAAACATTAGAAAATGCAGGAGCAATGGCTTATACAGTTGTTGTTGCAGCAAACGCTTCTGACCCAGCACCAATGCAATTTTACTCTCCATTTGCTGGAGCTGCAATAGGTGAGTTTTTTAGAGATACTGGTAGACCAGCATTAATTGTTTATGATGATTTATCGAAACAAGCTGTTGCTTACCGTGAAGTTTCTTTATTATTGAGAAGACCACCTGGACGTGAAGCATATCCTGGAGATGTATTTTTCTTACACTCAAGATTATTAGAAAGAGCTGCAAAAATCATTAACGTTGACAGTATTGCTGAAACAATGAATGATTTACCAGTATCAATGAAAGGAATGGTAAAAGGTGGTGGGTCTTTAACTGCTTTACCAATTATTGAAACTCAAGCAGGTGATGTTTCTGCATATATTCCAACAAACGTAATTTCGATTACTGATGGTCAAATTTTCTTAGATGGAGATTTGTTTAACCAAGGAGTTAGACCAGCAATTAACGTAGGTATTTCTGTATCCCGTGTTGGTGGTAATGCACAAATTAAATCAATGAAAAAAGTTGCTGGAACATTAAAGTTAGATCAAGCACAATACAGAGAGCTTGAAGCTTTTGCTAAGTTTGGTTCTGATTTAGATGCTGCTACAATGGCTGTTATTGAAAAAGGTAAGCGTAATGTTGAAATCCTTAAACAAGGACAAAACGCTCCTCAATCGGTAGAAAAGCAAGTTGCAATTATTTATTTAGGTACTAAAGGTTTAATGAATTCTGTTCCTGTAAAAAAGGTTAAAGAATTTGAAACTGAGTACTTAGCTTATATGACTTCTAAACACCAAGATACTTTAGATGCTTTAAAAACAGGAAAATTAACTGATGCAATTACTTCTGTATTAGAAGCTGCAGCATCAGAATTAACTGCTAAGTACAAAAATTAATATCATAATTAGGGGTGAAACAATTGTTTCACCCCTAATTTGTTTAATTCTATAGAATGGCTAATTTAAAAGAAATACGTAACAGAATAACCTCTATTTCATCAACGATGCAAATTACATCGGCAATGAAAATGGTTTCTGCTGCAAAGCTTCGTAGAGCTCAAAATGCGGTAACTCAGATGCGACCTTACGCAAATAAGTTACAAGAAATATTATCTAATGTAAGTTCTACGTTAGATAGAAGTGAAGGTATATACTCTGAGCAAAGAGAAGTTAAAAATGTTTTATTTGTAAGCATTACTTCTAACAGAGGTTTATGTGGTGGTTTTAATAACAATGTTATTAAAACTGTTAAGAGATTAGCTGCAACAGATTATAAAGACTGTAGCGTATCTGTTCTTTCTATTGGTAAAAAAAGTAGTGAAGCTTTTAAAAATACTGAATTAGGTATTAAAGGAACATTATTGCCAAGGCATGCTGAAACCATTTGGGATGATTTAACATTTGAAAACTCATCAGATATTGCAAAAAAATTGATGTCACAGTTTACAGAAGGGCACCAAGATAAAATTATAATTGTTTACAATCAATTTAAAAATGCAGCGATACAAATTGTTCAAGAAGAGCAATTTTTACCGATTCTTCCTCCAGTTGTTAAAGATGGTGAGAAAGCAACTACTGCAGATTACATTTACGAGCCAACTAAAGAATCAATAGTTGAAGAGTTAATTCCTAAATCATTAAAAACACAATTGTTCAAAGGATTGTTAGACTCAGTAGCATCTGAACATGGTGCTAGAATGACAGCAATGCACAAAGCAACTGATAATGCTAAGGAATTACAAGATGACCTTAAATTGGTTTACAATAAAGCAAGACAAGCAAACATTACGAATGAAATATTAGAGATTGTTGCTGGAGCTGAAGCTTTAAGTTAACGGAAAATAAAAAGAATTTAAAGCGCTAACATTTACTTGTTAGCGCTTTTTTTATGCGAACAATTATTATTTCGTAAATTCACAAACTAACGATGATACGAAAATTACAACATCCATATCTGCATTTAGTAATAGGAATAGCTTGGTTTTTCCTACTCTATTTTAGCACTGTTTTCTTTTCAGAAAGCACTCCAGATTATCAACAGTTTTCTAAGTCATTAAATAGTAAAGAAGTTTTAGCTGAACAAAAATTATTAGAGCTAACACAAAGCACATCTACCGATTTTTCTTTTTCTGAAAACGATACACAACTCAATACAACAAAAGGACTTTCATTTTACATTGTTGAGAACAACAGTTTAAACTATTGGACGAACAGAAGCATCCAATTCTCAACTGATTTAAATGAATTTAAAGGTAGTAATGGTCTAATTAAATTACAAAATGGTTGGTATCAATACTTACTAAAAAAAGAAAATCAAAAAAAATATTTGGCATTAATCTTAATCAAACACGATTACACGATTAAAAATAAATATCTCAAAAATACTTTTCATCATAGCTTCAACCTTAACGATGAACTAGAAATAGTTACTCAACAAGGTGCTGAAATAACAACAATACAGGATAAGAATGGAGACTTCATATTTGGTCTTAAACAAGTTAAGGAAAGTAATTCTTTGAGTAATGATAACAATTGGTTACTTTTCTTCCTGTTTTTTAGTGGCTACTTATTCCTTATTTCATTTATTAGTAAACAGTCGCGAAAAACAACTTCGCTAAGAAAATTTTCACCTATAATAGTTATTCTATTTATTGGATTAAGCAGATTCTTCCTACTCTACTTCCTTCCTTTTGAAGCATTATTTAATCAAGAATTATTTAGTCCAACAGTATTTGCACAATCACTTTTCCTTCCTTCGTTAGGAGATTTAATAATCAATACGGTTCTCTTTGCAATTGTTATCTATTATTTATCTAGGGCAATCCAAAATATAAATGCTCATAACAAAGTAGTCGTATTTATAATAGCCATTTCAACTGCTGTTTCACCTTTAATACTTGCCAATTTATTAGATGGGTTAATTACCAATTCAAAAATTAATTTTGATATTAATTACCTCCTCGACTTAAACGCATACAGCTTTATTGGTATAGGTGCAATTACAACGTTGTTTATATCGATTATCTTATTAATAAAAATTTCATTCAACCATTTTTCTGAAAAAGCATTTAGAAAAACCCAACTCATTCGTATTTTCTGGACACTAAGTTTAGTTAGCGTTATTATAGGCCATTTCTATTTAGAATTGAGTGCTATTTTAACTTTTTGGGTACTCTTGGTAATTCTTGTGTTTTCTCTTAACACCAATTCTAAAACAAGCTTTTACCGAAGCGTGTTATTGGTCTTAATTATTTCAGTTACAACTTCGTATGGTTTTATTCATTTAGGAAAACTAAAAGCAGAGGTCAATAAAGAATTTGTTGCCAAAAAATTAGCTCGAGAACGTGATCCGGTTACAGAATATCTATTTGAGGATATTGTAAAAAAAATTGAGAAAGACATCTTAATTCAAAATGCTGCAAATACCAACTTACAGACTAACGATAAACTTAACAAGCATATATTAGATCGCTATTTTGGTGGACATTACGGCAAGTATGATATTACTATAATTGGAATTTTTAATGCTATCGATTCAATTTACGTTGAAGAAAACAAAGTTGTAAACGCTGCTGCATTTTTTAAAGAGAAAATTGAACAAGAAGTTGGTGCTCCTTTTAGAATTAATGAGACACTAAATTTTCTATATTCTAACGAAGGTGTAAGTAGTTATTTTGCTACAGTAAAACTTAATTCAACCAAAGAGAAAAGTATCTTATACATAGAATTACTTCCTAAAGATTTTACTAAAACAGAAGGTTACCCTGAATTATTATTGAATGAAAAAGATGTAGCCTCTCCATTAAATACCAACACCTACTCTTTTGCAAAATATAAAAAAGGGAAACTGATTAACAACTCAGGAAAATTTAACTACAGCATTGAGTTAAGCAATCAGTATCGGTTTAATAATGATGGATTTTTTAAAACCACCTTTGATAATGCTTATCATGTAATCTATCAAAACGACAAGAACACTTCAATAATACTGAGTTCTCCACAAAAATCGATTTTCAACTATATTACTACATTCTCCTACTTCTTTATAATTACCAGTATATTGGTATTAGTAATTGGTTTAATCTTTAAAATTTCACCTTTTAATTGGAAAATTGCATTAACAGATTTCAGTACAAAAATTCAACTGTTTATTATCGCTTCAATATTCTTCTCGTTTATATTATTTAGTTGGGGAACTTCCTATTACATCAAAAAGCAATATTTAGAAAAAAATAAAACTCAATTATCAGAAAAAGTACAGTCTGTATTAATTGAATTGGAGCATAAATTGGGTGAAAAAGAAAAACTAAGCGAAGATATGCATGCTGAAATGGCGTATTACTTGGTCAAATTTTCAAATGTATTTTATACAGACATTAACCTCTATGATAAAACTGGAAATCTTTTAGCGACATCTCGCCCAGAAGTGTTTGAGCAAGGTTTAATTGGTAAACAGATGTCTCCCGAAGCATACAATCAGATCCATGTACATAAAAAATCGAATTTTATACACAGCGAAAATATCGGTGACTTAAACTACATTTCTACTTACGTTCCTTTTAGAAATGAAAAGCATCAAATTTTAGCTTACATGAACTTGCCATATTTTGCGAAACAAAATGAATTAGAGAATGAGCTCTCCTCTTTTTATACTGCCCTAATTAACATTTACGGTCTCCTATTTTTAATTTCAACAATTATTGCAGTGTTCTTTGCCAATTATATTTCTGAGCCCGTTAGAATGATTAAAAACAAGATTAGCGCATTACAACTTGGCCAATCATATGATTTATTAGAATGGGAATCTAATGATGAAATTGGAGCATTAGTTTACGAATACAATAAGAAAGTAGTTGAATTAGAAAGTAATGCTGCTCGTTTAGTAAAATCTGAACGAGAAAGTGCCTGGAGGGAAATGGCAAAACAAGTGGCACATGAGATTAAAAACCCTTTAACACCAATGAAGTTGAGCATACAACAATTAAAGCGTGTTGCAAAAGACAATCCAGATAACTTAAATGAACGCATTGAGCGAACAGCAAAAACATTGGTTGAACAAATTGATACCTTAACCAAAATTGCAGATGAATTCTCGAATTTTGCAAAAATGCCAAAAGCACAGAACTCTGAAGTTAATTTGATTCCAATTATTGAAACGGCACTCGATTTATACAAAGAAGAAGAGGTATTTATTAATTGTATAAATACCTGTAATGACCAAGCCATAATTATGGCAGATAAAGATCAACTATCACGTGTTTTTAACAACCTCATAAAAAATGCTATTCAAGCTATTCCTTCTTCAATCGAAGGAAAAATTAATGTCGTTATTTCTCAAAAAGAAAACAACTACCTTATTGAAGTAAAAGACAATGGCTCAGGCATTTCTGATGATAAAAAAGATAAAATATTTGTCCCGAACTTTACCACGAAATCAACAGGGATGGGACTTGGCTTAGCGATGGTTAAAAACATTGTAGAAAATGCCAATGGAAGTATTTGGTTTGAAACAAAAAAAGCAATTGGAACGAGTTTTTTTATAAAATTTCCTAAAGCTTAAGAATAATTTTATTCCAATTGATATTTTTCTATAATTCCTAATTAATTAGTAAGTTTGTACCCCGATAATTTTTATTGGGATTAACTATTTATATTAATTAAATTCTTAAAAGAATGCCTACAAAGATTAGATTACAAAGACACGGTAAGAAGCGTTATGCATATTACCACGTAGTTGTAGCAGATGCTCGTGCCCCACGTGATGGGAAGTTTATTGAAAAACTAGGTACTTACAACCCAAACGACAATCCTGCAACGATTGACATTAATTTTGACAGATCCCTTCACTGGGTAAAAGAAGGTGCACAACCTACTGATACTGCTAAAGCTCTACTTTCATACAAAGGAGTAATGCACAAAGACCACCTTGATAGAGGTGTATTAAAAGGTGCTTTAACTCAAGAACAAGCTGATAAGAAATTTGATGCTTGGATGACTGAAAAAGCAACAAAAGTTGACGGTAAAAAAGATGGTTTAGTAAAAGCTGCTGATGCAGATGCTAAAGCTAGATTAGCTGCTGAAACTGAAGTTAAAAACAAAAGATCTTCTGCATTGTTAGCTAAACAATCTGAATTAGCTGCTGCTGCTGAAGCTGAAGCTGCTGAAAAAGCTGCACTAGCTAACCAAGTTGTTGAAGAAGTTGTTGAAACTACCACTGAAGAAGTTGCTACTGAAGCTCCTGCTGCTGAAGCAAAGGTTGAAGATAAGGCTGCTGAAGAAGCTAAATAAATAATTTCTGATGAATTTAGACGAGTGCTTTTACATAGGTTACACATCTAAAGCTCATGGGAAGAAAGGAGAAATCACTATCAAATTAGATATTGATTTTTTCGAAGAATGCAAAAAACTGGAATCAGTGTTTATCCAATTGAATAAAACGGATACATCGCTGATTCCTTTTTTTATATCCAAATCTCAGTTCCAAAACAATGGAACATTCCGAGTTAAATTTGATGATGTTGACGAAATGGAGGCTGCTAATCTCCTAATAGGAAAAGGTGTTTATATTTTGAATACTGCTCGTCCTAATTTAACAGGAAATCAATTTTACCACCATGAAGTTTCCGACTTTAAAATTATTGACACCAATTATGGTGAAGTTGGATATATTCAACAAATTCTCAACTATCCAAAACAAGCTATTTTTGAAGTAGTAAATTCTGATGGGAAAGAAATACTAATACCTGTTGCCGATAACATTATTGACAATATTGACAGAGCTAACAAAACAATTACCGTCTCGACTCCCGATGGTTTAATTGAATTATATTTGGAGTAATTACTTTAAACTTCAATTCTTAATTCAATTATGAAAATCACTTTTTCAAAACAAGAGAAAATTGACATTATTGAAAACACTATCTGCTGGATAGTTGCATTTACAATGTTTGTTTATGACGTTGGAAAAATTGCTCAATTTAATACTGCTATTGAGATAGAAAAAACACTTCCCGAATTAACTGGAATAGAATTAATGTGGGCTTTTTACGACTACTCCCTTCCTTTCGCAATTATTATTGGCCTTTTAGAAATTTTAGGAGCTGTACTCATCTTTTTTAAGAAAACAAGACTTATAGGATGTATTCTTACATCAACAATACTTATAAACATAATTCTAGAAGACATTTTCTTTAATGTCCATACAGAAGCATTAATTACAGCGATAGTCATTCAACTGTTTGTTTTTATTATTTTATGGATGAATAAGTCTACAGTAATTGAAGTTTTTAAGCTTCTCACCAAAAACGCAACTGAACAACAACCATTGAAAAAAGAGTGATTATATTTAGTATAACATTTATCGCATTTGTTACACTCTTATTTTTACAGCACCACCTTATTCCCTTTATTAGTAATTCTATCTAACCAATGCAACCATTTAAATTCAAACAGTTCAGTATACACCACAACAATACCGGTATGAAGGTGGGTACTGATGGTGTTTTATTAGGCGCATGGATAAGCATCCGAGAAGGAAACATCTTAGATATTGGCACTGGAACAGGATTAATAGCCATAATGCTCGCACAACGCTCTAAAAAAACTTTAATTGATGCTTTAGAAGTTGAAGATGAGGCTTATAAGCAAGCGAAAGAAAACATTGCTGCTTGTAATTGGAAAAATAGGATTTCAACACACCATATCCCTGTACAAAATTTTAAGCCAACCACCAAATACGATTTAATAATAAGCAACCCTCCGTTTTTCTTAGCGTCTACCAAAGCACCTAATGAAGAACGAAATACTGCTCGGCATACCGACAGTTTATCTTTTGATGATTTAATTGCTTCTGTAATTCGACTACTCAACTCTGATGGCATTTTTTCTTTAATACTCCCCATTAACGAAGCTGAATTATTTACAGACTTAGCAACTACGCAGCATTTATTCTTAAATAAAAAATGTGTTATTAAACCAAACCCTACGAAATCAGCCAAAAGAGTTTTAATGGAATTTTCGTTTTCTAAAACGGATATTGTTTCTGAAGAATTAACAATTGAAACAGCTACAAGACATCAATACACCAAAGAATACATATCTTTAACCCAAGATTTTTATTTGAAATTTTAAATCCCCATGGCTATACACAATTATCAAGGAATAAAATTTTACAAGACTGAAAGAAGTAAGGTTGATGATAATTTAGTTGTTGAACAAGCCTTACAAATCAACATCAATAAAGAAGTATTTACCATTACAATGCGAACTCCAGGTAATGATGAAGATCTAATTAGAGGTTTATTATATTCTGAAGATATTTATAAATCGAATAAAAATCTAACTGTTTCTATCTCAGAAAATACTGAAAAAGGAATAACAGAGGCGAATACCAATATTGAGAAGAACTTATTAAGCGATGGGTATTCTAATAGTAGAAATCTATTATCTGTTTCTTCATGTGGAATTTGTGGGAAGACTGAATTAGAAGAATTAAATCCTGAAAACAAAATACATAGTGGCTTTACACTAAACAGTCAAGAACTATTTACTATGTTTAAAGAGATGAAGGAAAAACAAGTTACGTTTCATCAATCTGGAGGTTCTCATGCTGCCGCAGCTTTCTCTAAAGATAGAGAACTATTATCCGTAAGAGAAGATATTGGGAGACATAATGCGGTAGATAAAGTTGTAGGACACTTAGTGAATCATAACAAATTAAAGGAGGTAAAGTGCTTAATTGTAAGTGGAAGAATTTCTTATGAAATAGTTGCGAAAGCTTTTACTGCGAACATCCCTGTTTTGGCTGCCGTATCAGCACCATCATCATTAGCAGTAGATTTTGCTAAAGAACTAGGAATAACATTATTAGGATTCTGTAGAGAGAACAAAGCCACTTGTTATGCCAACCCGCAAAGATTACTTTAATGAACTATTGTAACGGTACCCTCTTTGGTGAAAAAATCTCCTTGAGCTGAATTAAATTCAACAACATAAAAATAAACACCCGTTGGATTTAAATCTCCTGAGTTATTAAACCTTCCATTCCAAGCACTAGATACATCTCTAGTTTCAAATACAACTACTCCCCAACGATTAAAGACTCTAAACGAATATGTATTAGGATTTGCAAAGGTTAAAACTGGTTTAAAATAAGGGTTATAAAGCCCTCCAGGGAAAAATGCATTTGGCACATACAATAACGGCTTATGTAAAGCGCACGCATCGTTAGAATTACTTTCCATAAATGTACCTTTCTCTATAGCTTTTATCTTATAACAAAACTCTCCATTCCCATCAAATACTTCAGAAATATCATCTACAAAAGTCATGCTATCAGAAAAGGCAAGAAAAGATCTAATGGGTGTTAACTCCCAAACTCCGCCAACAGCACGATATAAATCATACCTTAACACACCTAAACCCCAATCTTTATACTCAGTCATAGTAATTGTATTAAGTGCATCTACAGGACTTGAGGTTGCACTAACAAAAATAGTACTTGCCAAGTTTGAAACATTTCCATTAAAACCACAGGTATCATTTACAATTTCTATTTGATAAAAATAGGATGTACTATCTGTGTTTACACCTATGTCTGAATAATCAACGATAGTATCCATATTTTGAAATTTATCGACAGTAGCAACTGTAACAAAGGGACCTGCCTCCGAAGTTGACCGTTGAATCTTATATCCTGTCATGTCAGCAATCGTATCTATTGTAAACTGAATATCAATTTGTTGAGAATCAATTACTGTTGCGGTATTTAAATAATTAAACGCTGGCATAATTAAAACCCCGCTAACGTCTGGAGTAATTATATTAGTGGTAGAAATACCTGGCCCTAGGCCTCCATTATCTACAGCAACAATATAAAAATTAATTGAATCTCCTGGAAGAACTCCTAAATAAGAAAAAGTAGTGCTAAAAGTTGTTCCTTGCGACACTGCAGCTCCTCCATTGGTAATCATAAAAACCTCATACCTTGGAGTATTGAAAAAATCATTCACATTCCAATCCATATCTATACTGGCCGAACATGGTTCTAAACCTCCTGTTAAATACATTGTAGTAAACCAACCAATTCCAGTTCCTAAACCTGGACTAGAAATTGTTGTTGGCGGACAATTAATAACAGCCTCAACGAAAATTTGAAGACTCTGTGTTCCAGAAGAATTTGAAGATCCAGGATAAATAAAACAATTTGTACCTATGGGTACAGTTCCTATTTGCAAATTTGCCCCCGTACCATCTATAGTGTAAATGTTATATTGAATCAAATCTATATCCAAGACAGGATCCCAGCAAATTACTACATCACCATTGGCATCAACAGAAATTGAAGTAATTTCGGGCGCAAGCACTGATCCAGTAGCACAAGTAGCTTGAGCTCTTATAACTCCAAATAATAATATGATAACAAAAAAGAGAATTCTTAACATGAACCTATAAATATATTATGCTTAAACATTAATGTTATTAGTTGCTTTTTTCTAAAGGAAATTTCAACTCTCCTTTTTGCAATTTGTTATAACGATTGACTAACACTGCTAACAACTTACTAAACGACTCCATTGCTTCTTTGGTTGCAACACTTATTTCAGTTCTTTTTAATCTTAAAAGTAAAAAACCATAAAGTCCATTTAAGCAAGCTTGTATTTCAGTACCTGACTCACCTCCTGACTTAATTATAAAATTATTAATATTATCTTTTGCAGCAAGATAAACCTCTTGATACTTAAGATCTTGCATTGTAGTTAGTAACGAATTATGAAGGTTGTTTAACTCTTGCAAGTGTTTTGTAGTGCTTTTAAGATGTCCTTTATCAGAAATTCCTTCTTGCATCATTTGTTCAATTAAATTCTGATACCATAACTTCATATCATATTGAACTTCTTTATCTGCATTAAATTTGCTGACAACAGATTCTGTAATCTGAATTAAATCAAAATCGTGCGAACGAATAATATCTTCAATTTGCCACATATATAAAATATACTCGGCAATATTTGTTTTTTCTTTTTCTTTAGCAATCAACATTATTTCTGAACTTCTTTAGGAGCGTTTTCGATATCGTACTGTTCATTTAAACCACTTACAATCTCATTTGTAATATTTAACCCTTCATTATAATCTAACACTACACTTCCCATTTTTGAAGCTCCAATAATCAGATTATAACCTGCCTCGGTATTGTAGTTTTTGATAAAGCTGTTTACTTTATTCTGAAATTCCTCATCTAACTTCGTTTGTTCATTTTGAAATTTGATTGCAAACTTTTCTTGTAAGTCATATAAATCCTTTTCTTTCTTTCCTAACTCCTTTTGTCTCATTTGTCCTTCAAACTGAGTCATTGTAGCTGCTTTTTGTTGAAACTCCATCACTTCTTTTTCGAAAGCTGCAGATTTAGAACTTAATTCCTTTTCATATTTTCGTTCTCTACCTTTTAGTCTAGCAATTAATACGTCATAAAATTTGTAGTTAGCTCTTAAAGAATCGGTGTTTAAGTATCCAATTTTTGAAGCAATTTTTTCAGTTTCCTCAACAGCTTCTTCTTTTATTTCAACCAAAGACTGAACAATAGGCTCTTCTAAAGGAGTTACACTCGAAAAATGTAAGTAATATAAAATGGCCACAGCTAATATCAGCACTGCGTTTAATCCTAATGATAATTTTTTCATGAATCTATATTTATTTGATACAGTTTAGCTGCAAAAGTCAACATTATATTAGTAATGTAGCTAAATAAATAGTATTGATTTATACTAATTCTGAATACATTGTATTGATGATAAATTCAAAAGGTAAATTTGCCATACACGCAAAGTCTTCTCCAACTTCTTTCATATCATCATCCATAGAAAAGTGTCAAATAATATTAATATTTTAACCTGAGTTTTTAAGACCAACCATTTTATATAGGATTTAATAAAATATTATACGGACAAGCTAAAAATCAAGATAAATTGAATTCTATAAACTTTTCATCTCTTTAAATTTACTGGCCTGCCTTCTTGATACCTCAACCTTTTCTCCATTTTTCAATTTCACCATCAACCCTCCATTAAACCAATTTTCAATACTCTCTACCCAATTCAGGTTAATAATAAATTTTCGGTTAGCTCTAAAAAAAGATACTTCATCTAGCCTATTCGACAAGTTATTTAAAGACTTTAAAATCAAAGGTTTATTCTTATCAAAATATACTCTTACATAATTCCCTTCCGATTCAAACATAGGTACATCTGATAAATTAACGAACCAACATCGGTCACCATCTTTTACAAAAACCTGATCATCAATTCCTAGTTTATCCGATTTTTCAATTGGCTCAACTAATTCTGCTTTAACTTTATTAATAGCTTCTTTCAATCTATCTATCTCTATTGGCTTTAACAAGTAGTCTAATGCATTTACATCAAATGCTTTTATAGCATATTCATCATAAGCGGTTATAAAAATTACATGCGGCATATAGTCTAGCTCTTCTAGCACGCCAAACCCATCTTTACCTGGCATATCAATATCTAAAAACACTACATCTGGCCTTAATTTATCTACAGCAATAATTGCCGCATCAGCACCATCACATTCTTCAATAATCTCCACCTCTGGATAATCAGCTAGCAATCTTCTTAATTCATTTCTTGCCAAACGTTCATCATCAACTATAATTGCTTTCATCTCTTTCTGTATTATAAAATGGTTTCCTTTGGAATTATGAGCTTTGTTTTAACCCTATTGTTTTTATTACCAATTTCAAATGTAGCTTTATCACCATACATTAGCTGTAGTCTTTGTTTTGTATTCAACAATCCAAAACCAGTATCAGATTCTTTAGCCTCATCATAAACTCCACTATTAAAAATAACGACTTCTAAATTTCCTTTTTCTATCGATGAAACAATCTCTAAAGTTCCTCCTTCTGGTAATTTAGAGGTGCCATGTTTAATTCCATTTTCTACTAAAGTTTGTATCATTAAAGGTGGAATTAAGAGTTTTCCAGATGCTTTATCTATATTTTTCTTAATGGTTAAACGTTCTTCAAATCGCGTTTTCTCCAACCCTAAATAGTCATTTACAAGTTTCATTTCATCATCTAATGAAATCAACTTTTTACGCCCCATCAACAAAGAATTTCGCAGCACATTTGAGAGTTGTGTTATCGCTTCTTTAGCTAACACAGGATCCTCATTAACTAATGCTCGAATGCTATTCATTGAATTGAATATAAAATGAGGATTTAACTGCGATTTTAACTTATTTAACTCTATCTCATTTTTAGCGGCTTGCCACTTTAAATTTTTAATCTCTTCCTTTTTATAATTGGTAACAAAATGAAACAAAAAATAAAGTAACGACCAAATTAAATACAATAAACTCCAACTAATGATAGATGGAAAGGCCTCTGACACATTAAATTCATAATCATTTTGAACAATTATTCTTTCTATGATTATTGATTTTAGAAAATAGACAACAATACCAGCAACTAATGTTCCCAATACAATTCTTGGTATTAACCAAGGAATATTAAACCTCATCCAATTTAACTTAACAATTACAAGTCTAAAAGTATGAGCAACAGACAATCCTATTAAGAATATAGAAATTAAACTATACACCAGTTCTGAGGATAATTTATTTCCGATTAGCACATTAAAAACACCGACTACAACTGCATATAGCAGCCACCCTACTATTTGTGAAATCCAATATAATTGTGTTTTTTTAAGCATCTCTTTTATTAACTAAAAGTAATCAATTTTACTTTTTTGAGTTGATAGCAAAGATATTTATGTTTAACTTATTTTTATGTCTATTTTACATCAGTGGTAAATTTCATCCATTAAAGGATAATATGAATTATTTAGCTCATTTCCATTTATCAAACAATGATGAAAACCTCATTATTGGCAACTATATTGCTGATGATGTAAAGGGAAAAGCATATCTAAATTATTCATCCGAAATACAACAAGGAATTTTATTACATCGGAAAATTGATGACTTTACTGATAATCATTCATTAGTTGATAATAGTAAAGGTCTGATACGCCAACACCAAAAAAAATTTACGCCTGTGGTGATGGATATTTTTTACGATTACTTTTTAGCAAATAATTGGAGTAGCTATTCCGATAAAGAGCTACTGAGTTTTACCGCTCAGATTTATAAAGTGTTGTTTAAAAATATAACATCACTTCCAGATCAGAGTCAAATTCGCTTATCTTTTATGGCTAAAAGTAATTGGCTTTTCAATTACAAAAATATGAGTGGAATGGAAAAATCTCTTACAGGGATGTCAAAAAGAACCAAGTACGACAACAACATGAAGAATGCTCACCTCATCTTAAAAGAAAAAGAGCATGAATTGAATGTAGATTTTAACGCTTTTTACCCAGACCTTATTGATTGCGTTAATAACGAACTTAAAAATAAATCATGAGTAAACTAAAACTAGATTTACACGGTATATATAACAAAACGGACTTAATTGACAAGTCTTTAAATGATATTATTAATGAAGCTATTGACAAAAAAATTAAAACTGTTGAAATAATTCCTGGTAAAGGTTCTGGTCAATTAAAAAAGAAAGTGATTCGCTTTTTACAACAAGGACATATCAAAAAAAAATACCACCGCATTGATAAAGACAGTAAGAATTTTGGGCGTATCTTTGTCTACTTTAAATTCTGATAATGTTTACACCTGGTCAAAAAATATTTGCTTTAGCCTTTATTGTCTCTTTTGTAGTTTTTATAGGCTATCAATTTTACAGAGATCGTAAAAAAAATCCAAAATTATTTAAAGGTACCTACTGGGTATTAATTACTGTGGTTGCCATGATGATTGGTTACGTTTTACTAAGTAAAATCGTTTAACATTTTTTTAATTCTCTTCTATATTTGTGCCTTGTAAGAAAAAAATAAGTATTTTTTTGAGACGGTTACTTTGCCTGAGCTCCATTTTCAGGGTAAGGAGTAGTACAAAAAAAGACCACCAATTGACAGCCTTTTTTTCAAACAAAATCTATTCTTATTTTACTGATTTATACAATTTTAAGCCTTCATCTAACCAATTCTGGAAGACTTTTGGATCACTATGATTCTTATAATCAGCTGAACCATTGTCTAAATCTTCACCGTTAGGCCCTAGCATTCTATAATAAGGTTGAGCTGTAATTTTATACTTTTTAATTTGAGTATAAGCCCATTTATCTCCTACGGTTTTTAATGTTTTCATTTTCCCTGGAGCCAACTCTACTTCAACTTGTTCCTCCAGCGGTAAATCTACATCTTCATCAACATACAATGAAGTAATGACTACATCATCCTTTAGTTTATCGATAATTCCAGCTTCACCCCAAACGCTTTGTTCCATTGCACGACAGTTTACACAATTGTGACCTGTAAAATCGACAAACAACGGTTTACCTACTTTTTTAGCGTAAGCCTGTGCTTTTTTCATATCATGGAAAACCCAAATATTTTGAGGTCCAAGATGCGTACCTTCAGGACCATGTTCTGCAGCTCCACCGCCACCAGATTTTCCTACACCCATAGGTGATTCGCTGTAATGCATTGGTGGTGGAAATGCACTAATTAATTTTAATGGTGCTCCCCATAACCCTGGAATCATATAAACTACAAACACAACTACTGTTGTTCCTAATAATGTTCTCCCAACGGACAAATTCCCTACAGGACCATCATGAGGAAGTTGAATGAATCCAAATAAATACATCGCTAACACTCCAAATACTGCTATCCAAATGGCCAAGAACATTTCTCTTTCGAGTAAATGAGCTTGTACAGCCAAATCTGCATTCGATAAAAACTTAAATGCCAATGCTAACTCTAAAAATCCTAAAAATACTTTGACACTTGTTAACCAACCACCAGATTTTGGCATAGAATTTAACCAACCTGGGAAGGCTGCAAACAATGCAAATGGCAAGGCTAATGCTAAAGAGAATCCTAACATTCCTATAACAGGAGCAATCCCGCCAATATCAGCAGCTTCTACCAGTAAGGTTCCAACGATAGGACCTGTACATGAAAAAGATACTAATGCCAGAACCAATGCCATAAAGAAGATTCCAATCAACCCTCCTTTATCTGATGCTTTATCTGCTTTATTTACCCATGAACTTGGTAACGTAATTTCAAACGCCCCCATAAAAGAGACTGCAAATACTACTAACAATATAAAAAAGGCCACATTAAACCACCATTGTGTAGACAACCAATTTAATATTGACGCTCCAAAAATCCATGTTACCAACGTTCCGAGTATTACATATATTCCTATAATACAAATTCCATAAAAAGTAGCATTTCTAATTCCTGCAGCTTTAGACTTACTTTGCTTTGTAAAGAAACTCACTGTCATTGGAATCATAGGAAACACACAAGGAGTCAATAATGCTGCAAAACCAGCACCAAATGACAAAAAGAAAATCGTCCATATAGACATGTCCGAAATCTTCTTACTTTTTTCGGGATTATCACTTGAAGTTTCAGTAACAGATTCAACGGCATCTGCACTTCCTTTTACTTCAACTGAAAAATCAGTTTCATAAGGTGGTAAACAATGTGATTCATCACATGTAATAAAAGCAAACTTCCCTTTTAAGGTGAAATCCTCTTTACTAGTAATTTTGATTTTACGTTTAAACCTAACCGTTTTCGAATGCTGGTATATATCTTCATCTGCAGCTTCATCATGATAAAAATGAGGCTCAGGCTCTTCAATTTTAGCAATAACAGTATAGTTTGATGATTTTTCTGCTTCTATCCTTGTCCCTTGTCCAAATTCATCATTAGGAATGTTCGCAGCATAAATATGCCATCCTTCATCACACGTTACATCTGCAATAATTGTTGCTTCAGTTCCATCTTGCTCTAAACTAAACTTCCAACTTACTTTATCTTCAGGAAATTCAAGTCCGCTATCTTCTGAAGCATTTTCATCAAGAGCTTTAAAAACAGCACCTTTTGCCGATTCAAAACCACATCCTTTAACTTTTAAGCTAAAATCAGCATCGAAAGGGGGCAAACAATGTGACTCATCACAAGTCTGAAATGAAAACCTTCCTTTAAGCGTAAAATCTTCTTTACTATTAATTTTTATTTTACGCTTTAAAGTAAAAGCATTAGAATGCTGAAAGATATCTTCATCAGCTGCTTCATCATGGTAAAACTCTGGTTTCGGTTCTATCACTTTACCTATAACTTCATAATTTGACGACTTATCAGGCTCAACCTCAGTAGGCAACAAAAATGATGCTTCTGGTAAATTAGCGCCATAAACATGCCAATGCTCCACACAAGTTACTTTTACAACTATGGTAGCTTCACAACCATTTTGTTCTAAACTAAAGTCCCAACTTACTTTATCTTCCGGAAACTCAATTTGTGCATTCCCATTGCTAACAAATAGTAGCAAAGCCATTATAGGCAGCAACACATATCTTTTCAATAATTTCATCAACTAAAGTTTTTATAAATAGGAATCCAAAAATAGGTTTTTTAATCTGAGATAAAAGGCAATATAAAAGACAAACTTGTAATCTTACGACTAAAAAAAGGTCGAAACAATTTAGTTTCGACCTTTCTATTTATCAAAATTATTATGTTTAGTAAAACTTCACTTCATATGCATCGAATAAAAATTATAGTTGTTCTTTTAAAAATAACATTCTTATCCGTGAATCCCCAAATAGTTGTTTCTACTTTTTTCAATCCATCAACATCTTCAAAAATAATTTTCACTTTTCCTTTTGAACTGTTCACTAAACGCATTCCTCTTTTAATTCGAGATTGGCGTTCCTCTCTTTTTTCTTCTGTATCTAACCCATCTACTTTAGGAAAGGAAAACTCAACAATTGATTCTTTTTCTATAATCGGTGCGGTATCTGTATCGTTATATCCATAAGATTAGTAGTTTTAGTTAATCGTTCTAAGCTGTATTTAAAACGTTAATGTTAAACAAAAGTTTCATTCTTATTTTTGTAAGTCTAAAGCGTTACAACCCTACTGAAACAGAATCAAATGAGTATGCTCGCTCTACTTAACAAATTCTGATAATGTATGATTTGTAAAATTTTTCCTTACCTAATCGCTGTAATTCTTGATGCTCAAAGTTTGATTATAATTTTAAAATAGACGCTTCGTCTTCCCAATAAGAAACAGTAATACCAATAGCCTCTCGGGCACTTTCAAATCCTAAAAACCCAGGTTATTGCTTAACCAATTCAATCATTCTATCACATACCGCCTCATAACCGGCTGAATTATCATTCAACTCTGAAGTGAAAATAACTGCATAATAAGGTAGTTTTGGTGTGTTTGAAATTTCCATAAACTATCTTTTAACTTAAAAAAAAAGGAAATCAAATTTATGATTTCCTTTTTAGTTTATTGTATGTAATTAATCTTCTTTAATCAAGATTAAACCATTCGGTTATTCCTTATCTAAAAATCCGATTTCTCTCATCCAATCATCGTTAAACATTTTTCCAACATATCTACTTCCATGATCGTGAAACAATACAACAACTAAATCATCATCTTTTAATTCATCTTTTAATTGCAACAATCCTTTAATTGCCGAACCAGCTGAATTACCAACAAAAATACCTTCTTCTTTAGCTATTTTACGTTGCCAAATTGCAGCATCTTTATCCGTTACTTTTTCAAACTTATCAATAATATCAAAGTTTACGTTTTCAGGTAAAATATCTTCTCCAATCCCTTCTGTTATATATGGATAAATCTCCTTCTCATCAAAAATTCCAGTTTCGTGGTATTTTTTAAATACAGATCCATACGTATCAATTCCCCACATTTTAACATTTGGATTTTTCTCTTTTAAGTATTTCCCAACTCCTGAGATTGTACCTCCAGTTCCAACACCAGAAACAAAGTGAGTAATCTTTCCTTCAGTTTGTTCCCAAATTTCTGGTCCAGTACTTAAGTAATGTGCTTTTGCGTTTGAGGGGTTATCGTATTGATTAACATACCAAGAGTTTGGAGTAGATTCCGCTAAACTTTTAGAAACTGAATAATATGAACGAGGATCATCTGGCGCTACATCTGTAGGACAAACATGCACCTCAGAACCAACAGCTCTTAGAATATCCATCTTTTCTTTAGACTGCTTATCACTCAACACACAAATTAATTTGTATCCTTTTATAATAGCAACTAACGCCAATCCCATTCCAGTATTCCCCGAAGTTCCTTCAATAATCGTTCCTCCAGGCTTCAATCTACCATCAGCTTCAGCATCTTCAATCATTTGAACCGCCATTCTATCTTTTACAGAATTTCCAGGGTTTGTTGTTTCTACTTTCGCTAAAACAGTTGCTTTAATGTCTTTACAAACATTGTTTAATTTCACTAAAGGAGTGTTTCCAATAGTTTCAAGAATATTATTATAGTATTGCATGAATTTAAAATATTATTTTTCACAAATATAACAAATAGAGTTGTCTTAATTTAATTGAACCCCCTCAGAATTATTTGAGCTTTTTAACAGGCTGTTCACTGTATTCCCAATAAAAAAAATCGGGAGGTACCATTGACATCCTTAACGTAAAGAGACTTTATCTGAATAGCCGCCTAGCGGATAAAGAGTAAAACACTACTTATTTAATTAAAGACAACACTAATCGAAACGAATAGCTTTTACCGGAGAAATTTTAGCAATTACATACGAAGGAATCAACAACATCAGAATACAAACCACTAATGTTCCAACATTCAACAATAAAACATTCATAAAATCGATTTCAATGGGCACTTCAGAAACATAATACGACTCTTCTGGTAAAGTTAAAATACCAAAATATTGTTGCAGCAAACAAAGGCTTATTCCAATAACATTCCCCCAAAACAATCCTTTAAGAACTAAATAAGTTGCATTGTACAAAAATATTTTTCGCACATTCCAATTCGGCATTCCCAAGGCTTTTAATATCCCAATCATACTGGTGCGTTCTAAAACAAGGATAAGCAATGCTGAAATGATGTTTACAACTGCCACAATTATCATTAATAAAATAATGATGTGAACATTATAATCTTGTAAATCTAACCAGCCGAAAATATCAGGATGCTGCTCTTTTATAGTAGTCGCATGTAAATTGTAATCAATATGATCGTAAACAAAAGCTCCCATTTCATCTAACTCATCATAATTATCAATCAGCACCTCAAAACCTCCTATTTGATTCTCACCCCAACCATTTCTTTTTTGAATGTGCGCAATATCTGCAAGAACAAATAACTTATCAAAATCCTCCATTCCAGTTTGATAAATTCCTTTTACAATAAAATCTTTTGGCCTTAACTGTCCGTTCTCCTGTATAAAATAGAGGAACATCTTATCACCCACATTCAACTTCATTTTTGTTGCAATATGGTTCGATACTAAAACACTATTTTCTTTCTGTTTAGTTACTAAAAACGAACTCCCATCAATTATTTTTTCATTAAAAAATGACCAATCAAAATCACTCCCTATACCCTTTACTACAACCCCATAGATATCTTCTTTGGTTTTAATAATCCCTGGTTTGGTTGCATAAATTTGAATGTGTTTTATCCCTTCCGTTTCTGATAAACTTGGATAAAAATCTTGCCCAATACTGATTGGCGTTGCCTCATAAGTATTTTGAGAATCGTAACTTGTTATTTGAATATGACTTCCAAAACCAATTACCTTATTTCTTATTTTTCTTTGGAAACCACCAACAATACTCAACGCAACAATCATAACAATTAACCCTAAAGCAATTGCAATAATTGAAATACGGATAATAGGTTTAGTTATCTTTTTAGAATGACTATCGCCTTTAATTATATTTTTTGATATGAAATACTCGAGATTCAACTTTATAAAAGATACTTTTGATTGCTTTGTAACAAAAGTAATAATTTGTAAGGCATGAATTTGAGGCATTATCTAAATATTATAATTATCAGTTTCCTTTCTTTAAGTTGTACTGGTCAAAACCCTGAAACAACAGAAGCAAAATATAAGTTAAAAGTTGTTGAAGTAAAGCCACAGTTGCCAATTATTGTTGGAGCGTTAAGAACAGATTCCTACCTAAAACTGCTAGAGAACAAAAAAGTTGGTGTAGTTGTCAATCATACCTCAATGCTTAACAAAACACACCTTATTGACTCCTTAGTTAGCTTAGGAATTAATGTTGTAAAGGTATTTAGTCCTGAACACGGATTTAGAGGCAAAGCAGATGCTGGAGAGAAAGTAAATTCTGATGTAGACATAAAAACAGGTTTATCAATTGTATCTTTATACGGTAAAAATAAAAAACCTACAGCCGAACAGTTTAAAGATTTAGATGTAATTGTTTTTGACATACAAGATGTTGGTGCTCGTTTTTACACCTACATTTCTACCATGCATTATGTAATGGAAACGTGTGCAGAAACCAATAAAAAACTTATTGTTTTAGATCGCCCCAACCCAAACGGACATTATATTGATGGCCCTATTTTAGAACCCAAATTTAAATCTTTTGTAGGAATGCACCCCGTACCAATTGTATACGGAATGACTCTTGGAGAATTCGCACAAATGATAAATGGAGAAAAGTGGCTAGCCAATAAAATACACTGTGATTTAACGGTAATAAAAACAAAGAATTATGACCACACTCATTTTTATGAACTCCCAATAAAACCATCACCCAACTTACCAAATATGAGTTCTATTGCGTTGTACCCTTCACTATGTTTGTTTGAAGGAACACCAATAAGTATTGGGAGAGGAACAGCTAAGCCTTTTCAAATTATAGGGCATCCTTCCATAAAATCCGAAAGCTATGCCTTTACCCCAAAAAGTATGGCTGGCGCTAAAAATCCCAAACTTAAAAATAAAAAATGTTTCGGGTATGATTTAGCCTATTTTGGCTCCGAATATCTAAAAGGAAAAGGAGAAATTAACCTCTTTTGGCTAATCGAAATTTACAAGAACTTTCCAAAAAAAGAGAAATTCTTTACACAAATGTTTCAATTGCTTTCTGGAACAGATATACTGCAAAAACAAATTGAAACTGGGAAAACAGCCCTAGAAATTAAAGCAACTTGGAAAGATGGGTTAGAAAAATTTAAAGTAACAAGAAAAAAATACTTGCTTTATAAAGATGTTGACCTCAGTCATTAAACCCTCTCAATATCCACCTCAACTCATTAAGCATAAGAGCTGTTGCTCCCCAAATAATTTTATCATTAAAACGAAATGAAGGGGCTTTTATAATCGTTTTATTGGGCATTATAATGTTTGAGCTTGTCAACTCTTTAACATCCGTTAAATCTGACAACTTTAGCTCTATCAATTCTTCCACCTCTCTTAAATCAATAATAAATTGAGGATAGTAATTAACGCATCCAACTATTGGAGATACATTGAAATTACTAACCGGAATATAAACATCACTCAACCTTCCAATCACATCTACATCATCCATCACAATTCCAACTTCCTCATTCGCCTCTCTAAGTGCTGTATGAATAATATCTCTATCCAAAGTTTCTCTTTTGCCTCCAGGAAAAGACACTTGACCACTATGCGCTCCATTATAAGTTGGGCGTTGCATCAATACTAGGTGTGGCTCATCTTGTTTGACATAAAATAAAATTAACACCGCACTCTCTCTGGCGTTTAACAACTCTTCTGTATCAAATTCAATTCTTCGAGATGGTGCAACTTCAGTATGCGCGAACTTACCGGGAAGTTCTTGGCTTAATTTTTCAACGAGATATGTTTTTAAGAGGGATGTCATTTAGTAATAATAAGGTCATTTTTCAAATATTCAAACCCATTATCAGTGTGTAAACGAATTAATTTTTTATCTGAGCTAACTTCAATTTTAGTATATTGAATATGCAATACAACTTCTTTATTCAAATCAATTACTCCAAACAAACCGTTTTCTTTCACCAATAATAAGTGTGTATTGAATCTATCTATACTTTCATATTTCGCTTCAATGACTTCCGTTCCTTTTTTATTGATAACACCATACAAACTATCTCTTTTTATTATTGCAAATTCACCTTTAAAACCTGTAACTGTTTCAAAATTATATGGAATTTTTAATTTAATATCATAATCACAATAGCCCCACTTACCATATCTTTTTATTGCTATTAAATCATCAGAAATTGCACCAATATCATCAAAAAGAGCTGGAGCAAATCGTTGTCCATTTGTATCAATTAACCCGAATTTTTCTTCTAAAATAATTCTTGCCAATCCTTTATCATTAAACATCCCCCAATTAACTGCCCCTTGAATATAAGGCATCTCAATTGCAATAATAATTCCTCCGCCAGATTTAATATAACCATACAAACCATCCTTTACCGCCATTGCATAACCATTTTCTAATTCAGTTAATTGTTCATAAATTGGATCTACTATATATTTTCCTTTTACATCAATCACTCCAAAAAAACCCTTCTCTTTTACCCGAATAAAATCATTTTTTAAATTATCTATCCACTGATATTTTGGCTTCACTATATAAAAAAGGTTGGTATCAATTATTCCATATAATCCGTTTTGTTTTACATAGGCAATTCCATTATTAAAATCTCCTATGGTTTCATATTGCAAGCCCACTTTTAAATTTCCTTTCTGATCAATAAAGCCATACTTACCATTTAATTCTATAGAGATAAACTGAGTAGAAGTCTCTCCTATTTCATCATAAATAAGTGGAACAACCGTTTCTCCAGCTCTGTTTATTATTCCGTATTTATCAGCTTTACCAACTATAGCTAACCCACTTAAAAAAGGCTCTGCCTCATCATATATAAAAGGAATTACAGTCCACTTATTTTTATTGATAAAACCAATTTTATTATTTAACATCACTGCTGCTGCTCCTTCAGAAAAATTAGAAACCCAACTATATTTGGTTGGAACAACAATTTTTAATGCTTCGTTTACAAAACCCCATTTTCCTTCCGTTTTTATAGGGTAATACGCTGTATTTGCTAAAATAAAATCTTGTTCTAATTCTTCTTTAAGAGGATAATCTGGAAACTGATTTAAAAATTTCTTAATATTTTTAGACGTATGTACTTGAGTTAAAATGTTATATATATTTCGCCATGCCTTAGGAACTGAAGGATTCTTCGGGTATCTTTTGATAAAATGGTGGTACGCTTCTACCGTTTTACCTTTTGTAACTAACCGATAAATATTATCCTTTGCTTCTGCTACATAAAAACTAGTTGGTTGCTCCCTAATAAAACTAACATTACTTGCTAAAGATCTATTAACGGTATACTCTCTAAACAACTCTTTATCGTATCTCGCTTTTGCTTCGCCAACCGATTTTGCATTGGGGTATGTTGTTATAAAACTTTGATATGAAACAGAAGTATTAATTTTCTTTGCAGTAGCATAGGCTAGTTCATTTCTATGAATCTCTGCTTGTTTTAATTGTGATGCGCCAACATTTTTCTTTATAAAATAATTATATCCATTTATTGAGTTTTTCTCTTGAGCATAAACAAAACACTTTTCATTAATAATTGCCTGTTGTTTTACTATTGAAGCAGCATCTACTTTTAGGGCTGCATATTTAATTTTTTGTTTTTCTGAAATAATAGTTGAGAAAGTTGTAGCAGAAATTTTAATATACAATAAGGCTGAATCTAAGCTGTAAAAAGGGTTATTGTTTAAGGCATAAATAACACTTAAGCCATAAGAAGCGGCAGCGGAATCCTTCTTTAACGATTTGTAAAATATTTGTTTAGCTTTAAAATAATCAAAAAATTCTAATGCTCTAAAACCTTTATCCAATCTTCCTGCTTTTGAGTCTTTGGTATAACAAAGCAACATTAACAGAACAGGAATTATTATGAGTATTCTTTTCAAAAGACAACTATTTATTATTTTTCGCGTATTTTAACCGAAAGACTAAATTAGTCATACATATTTTCATCTAAAAAGACTTTAAGCTGATAAATGAATAAGTTTTGCACATACTCAATACTAATCTTGTCTGTATTATTTACAGCCTGCACAACTCCCGAGGTGGAAGAAATTAGTCATAAAAGTAAAGCATTCCATAAAGACTTAGACAGTATTCAAGCAACAGGAGTTTTAACAGCCATACTAGAGTATGGCCCAACTAGCTACTTTATATACAAAGGAAACCCTATGGGGTTTGAATATGAGTTATTAAAAAAGTACGCCAAGCACATTAATGTTGACTTAGAAATTGTTCCCATAAAAAATATGGACAGCATTTTTGTTGAGCTTAATACAGGTGTTGGAGATGTTGTTGCCGCCAATTTAGCAATTACATCAGAACGTTTGATGCAGAATCAGTTTACAGATCAAGTTTTAGTAACGCAGCAAGTTTTGATACAGCGAAAACCTGAGGGCTGGAGAAAACTGAAGAAATCAGCATTAAAAAAAATGCTCCTACAATCTCCCTTAGATTTAGTTGGTAAAACAATTACTGTTTGTAAAGGCTCTTCTTTTTATTCTCGCATAAAAAGTTTATCCAATGAAATTGGCGGAAAAATAAATGTTAACACTGTTTCTGGCGAAACCTCTATGGAAGAACTTATAGAGAAAGTTGCAACTCAAGAAATTAAATATACTGTTGCAGATAAAAATTTAGCCAGTGTAAATTTATGGAAGTACCCTAATATTGACTTAAGCTTAAATCTTAGCTTAGATCAAAAAATTGCCTGGGCAATGAGAAAAAATGCACCACAACTTACTAAATCTATGAACAACTGGATTTCTGATTTTAAGAAAAAAAAGGATTTTAATATCTTATACAACACCTATTTTAAAAACCAAACGGGGTTTAACAAGCGAATTAACCATAAATACTTCACCCTAACAAGTGGTGCCATTTCTCCTTATGATGAAATTTTACAAAAACACGCTCCAAGAATCAATTGGGATTGGGAACTATTGGCCGCTATGATTTACCAAGAATCGCATTTTAATAATGCTGCAAGAGGATGGGGAGGTTCTTTTGGATTAATGCAATTTATGCCTGTTACAGGAGCAAAATTTGGGGTAGACACCAACTCTACTGCTCATCAAAATATTGTAGCTGGGGTTAATTATATCAAATATTTAGACAACTATTGGGTACCCATAATAGCTGATAATAACCAACGAATTCGTTTTATTTTAGCTTCCTACAATGTTGGCCCTGGACACTTATTAGATGCCAGAAGGTTAGCCGAAAAATATGGTAAAGATGCTTTTATTTGGGACGACAATGTAGATTTTTTCTTGCTCAACAAATCAAAATCAAAATATTATAAAGACGAAGTAGTTCGACACGGATATTGTAAAGGGTTTATTACTTACTCCTATGTTAACGAAATAATTGCACGTTACGAACACTACAAAAACATGTCGAATATGCAAGACACCTTAAAAAATAACTAAACGATTAAAAAAATTAGCTAAGTTCTAACTTCAAATGGAATTTTACAAACAGGTATGGCGCCCATTTTATGCTGATTAATAGTATTTAATCGCGTGTAGATTTCAAAAACTTGTTGCTCTCTTGCTGTAAATGCAGTAAAATCTATGTTTGCCTTTTCAACTGTTTTCATTGCCCATTCTAGTTCAGGATAAGATGCGCCTATCTGATCTTCATCTGTTCGCTTATCACCCCAAAGTCCATCGGTTGGTGCAGCTTTTAAAATCTCATCAACTAAGTTTAAATGCTTTCCTAAAGCAAATACTTCCGTTTTTACCAAATCTGCAATTGGACTAACATCTACTCCCCCATCACCATATTTGGTATAAAAACCAACACCAAAATCTTCTACTTTGTTACCAGTACCCAATACTAAGAAGCTATTAATTTGAGCATAATGATAAAGTGTAGTCATTCTTAATCGAGCACGAGAATTGGCTAACGATAAAAAGTCTAACTCTTTATTATCAGAGTGCTCAACAGCATTTGAAAACAAATCAAACACACTTGTTAAATCAGCTTTAGTTCTTAAAACGTTTAGATATTTTTTTGTTAACCACTCAATATGGTTCTGTCCTCTGTTCATCTGAATTTCATCCTGATGAATAGGCATTTCAATACATAAAACAGGTAAACCAGTTTCTGCAGCTAATGTGGAAGTAACTGCAGAATCTATTCCACCAGAAATTCCAATAACAAAACCTTTTGTTTTAGAATTTTCTACATAATTGGATAACCAATTAACAATATGTTGCTGAACGCTTTCAGTATTCATATAACTAAAAATAAAGTCCAATATTCAAAGAAACATAATTTAAATTCGCACTTGGATCTTTATCCGTATAAACAGGATTTCCATCTACATCTAAAACTGCTTTTCCTGCAGTATTAAGCAAGTTCGATTCTTTATTTAATTGATTTATAAACCCATTGTTATACGTTAATCCAACCATTAAACTCGTGTTACCAGATATATTATATTCTACACCAGCACCAACTGTTAAATACATATTTACAAAAAAAATATCTCCTGCAGTGTTAACACCCTCCTCTTTAGGTGAATTACTGATGTCAGCATACGTATAATTACTTGTAGACTTAAACTTTACAGCAGATTTTAATCCAAACTGCCCATAGTAAGTCATATACCCTATTTCGTTCGTTCTTAACTTAAGTGTTAACGGAATTTCAATGTATTTAATACTGTATGTTTGATCAACAACAGATGGCACATAGATTCCATTATTATCGTCATAAATACCTCCATAAGAAACTTTTCCACCTAAACTTGAAATAAAAAATCCTGTAGAAAATAAGTAGTTTTTAGTTAAAAAGAATTCTGTTGAAAGTCCATAGTTTAGGCCAAGCTTAATTCCTTCACTTGTGTAGTTTTTTGTATTAGGACTTAACCAGCTAATTTGTGGATTAAGCAGTAATCCAAACCTAATTTTTCGTTCTTTATTTTGAGTTTGATCAATAGGGTCATTTTCAAAACTATCTTCTTGTGCAGAAAGGTTTAAAAATAACAACCCCAATATTATTAAAGTAAGTATCTTTGTTCTTTGTATCATAATCTAATAAGTTTTCAACTACAAATTTAGCCATAATTAAAACAGATAAAAGTTAATGAAGTTCTATTTTTCAACACTCAAACACATAATAACTTTAGCTCTCTTAACAACGCTGCTTTCGTGCGAAAATAACCCGTTAATTATTGATGTAAGCGCTGTTAATTTAAACCTTAAGGTTAAAAGATTTGATCAAGACCTTTTTCAAAACAAAGGAAAAATTACACGTGACAACGTAATTGAATTAAACAATACGTACGGATTATTTTTTCAGGATTTTACCGAGAGCGTTATTAGCATTGGCTCTATTAAAAATCCTACTCTTAATAATCGATTAAACGATTTTACCACTGATACTTATATCAACGAAGTTAAAACAGATGTTGCACATGTTTATTCAGATTTTACCCCATTTGAAACTGAACTAAATGAAGCCTTTAAGCACTACAAACATTACTTTCCTGAAAAAAAAATACCTGAAGTAATCACTTATATTTCTGGATTTAATTATGCAATTACTACTGATAAAAATTATTTAGGCATTGGTTTAGATATGTTTTTAGGGAAAGATTATGCTGCTTATGCTCAACTGGGGCTTCCTAAATACAAAACTGCTTTTATGAGTAAAAAAGGAGTAGTTGCTGGAGCTATGTTAGGTTGGATTGCTACAGAATTTGAGCTGAAAGAAAAAAATGCAGATCTGTTAACAGAAATGATTCATCAAGGAAAAACATTGTATTTGATGGATGCACTTATGCCAAAGTCATCAAATACAATAAAGATTAATTACAACGAAACACAATTAGAATGGTGTAAAAAAAATGCTGAACCCGTTTGGTTTTATTTTATTGACAACCAATTATTGTACACGAAAGATACCAAAGAAATAATAAAATATATGGGAGAATCTCCTTTTATACAAGGTTTTCCTGAAGGCTCTCCAGGTAGAATTGGACACTGGATAGGTTGGCAAATTGTAAAAGCGTATATGAACAAAAACCCAAGTATTACTGTGCTGCAATTAATGGATAATAATAATGCACAAGAATTATTAAACAAATCGAAATTTAAACCGTAAAAATTGATTAATAAATATTATTGATAATATTGATTACTCTTTTACAACAAATTGAAATTCAAATTTATACACCTTTAACTTTTCAACTTTAAGAACTTAACTATGAAAAAATCAAAAATAAATTTTACTATATCTTTAGATGAAAACCATGTGCCAGAAAAAATTGACTGGTCGGCTTCTGATAATGGAGAAAAGGAAACAAAAGAAGCTAAGGCTATTATTATTAGCTTATGGGATGCTAAAGAAAACAATACTTTACGTATTGATTTATGGACTAAAGATATGATGTTGGATGAGATGAAACATTTCTTTTATCAATCTATTATTACTATGTCTGACACTTATGAAAGAGCTACAAACGACAAAGAAATTGCACAAGAAATGCGCGAATTCGGGAAAATGATTGGAGAAAAAATGGTTGGAGAAAACAAATAAAATTAGATTAATGAACAATTCACTCATTCAAAAATACAACATTGCAGGCCCAAGATACACGAGTTACCCAACTGTTCCGTTCTGGGACAAAGAAGGAATAGCTTATGAAGACTGGGTAAACTCTACCAAAAAATCTTTTATGGAGAGCAACAGCGCTGAAGGTATTAGCATTTACATTCACTTACCTTTCTGTGAGAGTTTGTGTACTTTTTGTGGCTGTCATAAACGTATAACAAAACAACATAGTGTTGAAGAACCTTACATTGACACGGTTTTAAAAGAGTGGGATTTATATTGCGATTTATTTGATGAAAAACCGAGAATTAAAGAAATTCATATAGGTGGTGGTACACCAACATTTTTTAGCCCAGAAAATCTGAAGCAATTAATTGATGGTATTTTAGCTAAAGGTGAAACGTGTGCCGAATATGAATTTAGTTTTGAAGCTCATCCGAACAATACCACCAAAGAACATTTACAAACTTTTTACGATTTAGGATTTAGAAGAAATAGTTTTGGTGTACAAGATTATGATCCTAAAGTTCAAAAAACAATCAATAGAATTCAATCATACGAAACAGTTAAAGAAGTTACTGATTGGAGTAAAGAAATTGGCTACACTTCTATTAGTCAAGATTTAATTTTTGGATTACCACATCAAACCAAAGAAAGTATTATTGATACTATTAAAAAAACAAAAACATTAAAACCAGACCGTATTGCATTTTACAGTTACGCGCATGTGCCTTGGATTAAAGGTGTAGGACAAAGAGGTTATGATGAAAATGACTTGCCTAGTGCGGAAGAAAAACGTGTGCTTTATGAAACTGGTAAGCAAATGTTATTTGATTTAGGTTATGTAGAAATTGGTATGGACCATTTCGCATTAAAAACCGATTCGATGCATTTAGCCATGGAAAACAAAACATTGCACAGAAATTTTATGGGCTATACTGCCAGTAAAACCGAGTTAATGGTTGGTTTAGGAATGAGTTCTATAAGTGACAGTTGGTATGCTTTTGCACAAAATGCTAAAACTGTTAACGAATATACTGAGCTTGTTAATGCAGGTAAAATACCCATTTTTAGAGGACACTTATTAAGCGAAGAAGACTTGGTAATTCGTCAGCACATTTTAAACATTATGTGCCATTTTGAAACGAATTGGGATACGGAAGCATTAAAGTTCCCGCAATTACAGGAATGTTTAGACCGTTTAAAAGAAATGGAACACGATGGTTTGGTTCAAATAACAGAAAATGAATTAACATTACCCGAAAAAGCAAGACCTTTTGTTCGTAATGTGTGTATGGCTTTTGATTTACAATTAATTAGAAACAAACCGACTACACGCATTTTTTCGATGACGATTTAATGTATTTATTGCTCCATATAATTTTGCCATTGCACTAACACATATTTAGGCTTTCCGTTTTCTTGCTTTTCTAAAAAGCTAAACTCGTAACAAAAGAGGTAAATATCCCCTTTTTGGTTTTCCCAATAATGGGTAAAGTATTTTCAAAATATGTAGCCTAAACGATACAATGCATAAGCAGCATTAAAACGGCCGCTTATACTTTACCGTTATGGGTAAGTTTAAAAACCAAGTGAATTATATGTTATGAAAAATATTAACAATTTAAAAAAATGTTTTTTATAATTTAATGAATAGATATTTTCTTTTCTATTGTTCCATCATCATATAAATAAAACAATAATTGATTTCCTTGGATTGAATTTACTTCGCGTCCATAAAAATCAACTATCTTTATTAATTGTCTTGAACTAATACTACTAGATTCATTTATAGATGTTAAAAAACATGCATTTTGACAATCTGATAAAGAAGCATACTGTCCTCCCCTTGGTCCTGATGGTCCAGCATTATAACAACCTAAAACTGGGTCACAATCATAAGAAACATTAGATGCATCTAACCAAAAATTTCCATCCCAAGTTAACCATTCACAAGAAGAACAAAGGCTTCCTTGTGGTGGGGATGCAAATAAATTATGCTGGAATAGACTATCATACAAGTAGGCCTCATAACAAACATATAAAGAATCTGAAGGAAGACCATTAAATCCAACATTAGCAACAGAAAAAGTGGCAGGAGAACCTTGAAATATCATTGGATATAAACCAATATTAGTTCCTTGAGCATCATAAACATCCCAAAATGATAGACTTTCAATTAATTCTGGAAATACATTATTATTTATGTATGATGATTGAAAAGATACAACATTATAATCATAATTAACTTCAAAAATATCCATTTGACTACAATCAAAAGTTGGTGTAAAGGATCCATTATAAGCGTATGTGCTTGTATATACACAACCAGTTGTAGTAGTAACTGTACATGTATATGTTCCTGAAGAACTAACACTTATTGTTTGAGTAGTATCTCCATTTATCCATAAATAAGTGTCTGGATAATTATTTCCACAACCACCACTATTAAGATTATATGTCCAGTTAGCTGTAAGAGTATTTCCAGAAACTGCGATTTGTAAATCTCCATATACACAGGGATTAATTAAAATATTAACACCAACAGAATCTATATCCTGACAAGAAGTAAAAGTTGTAGAATCAAAATATAAAACAGTCAAAGTAGCATATAATGGAAATGAAACATTAGATAAATCTCCATAGGTATGACACGGACTTTGTTGAGATGAGGTAAAGCCATCACCAAAATCCCACAAATAAGATACAGAATAATTAAGTGAAAAGCTATTAGATACGGTTGAACTATCAGAAAAATTTATTGTTCCTGAACCACCATTATCAGAAATTGGATTTGAATTACATTGCGCCTGCGTGTTCACAAAAGATATTATTGTAAAAAGAAATAACAATACTAATTTCATAATTTTTATTTAAATATCTTGGATTATTTTTAGTTATTTTAAGCCTGAAAAATAAGTATTTTAATTAATTATTAATCAATATAGGTTTTAGAACAGACGCAAAGCATCTATAACGGTAATAAAAGGGCTGCCAGAAATTGATGGGCAGTTAGTAACTAAGAAAATATTAAAAGAATAACGATTTGCCAACAATCTCTATATTTCATTATGTTTTAGTTTTCTTATTTTTGACTAAAGCCAAAAATAAAACGAAAACATAGAGTAGAGTTGTGCTTCATTATAACAAACCGATAATCAATGATAAAATTTTTTAGAAAAATACGATATGACCTCATGGAGAAAAATAAAACTGGAAAGTATTTTAAATATGCAATCGGAGAAATTGTACTTGTGGTTATTGGTATTTTAATTGCCGTATCAATTAATAATTGGAATCAAGAAAGACAGTTAAAAAATGAAGAAAAAGTTATTTTAAAAAACATACACACTGAATTTTTAGAAAATAAGAATGCTTTAAAATTAGGACTTGAAACAAACAATCAAAGTTGTAAAGCTTCCATCACATTACTAAATCTTGTTGGGCAAAAAAGAGAACGTATCCAACAACAAAATTTAGATAGTTTGATTTATGTAATGTTAGAAAGTGGTTCTTTTACACCTTCAGAAAATACGATTTCTGACTTATTACAATCAGGTAAATTACAATTATTACAAAATGATAATTTAAAAAATCTACTTTATAAATGGACAAGAAACCTTAAAAAAACAAATGTTAGTTTTAATCGAGCTGAAATACAAATGGATAACGAATTAGTTCCTTATCTTACTGATCACTATTCTATGAAAGACATTGATATGTATGGCATATTAAAATGGCAGAATAAAACGCTATTGAAAATTGATAAGCTATATATATTTGAAGACATAAAGTTTGAAAACATTGTGGATGACTATTTTTATAGGGTAAAAGCAGCTGGCAATAATCTTGAAGAACTAGTAGTAATTATTGATGATATTATTAAAGAAACAGAATGATAAAATTCTTTTGAAAAATTCGTCAAAAAATACTGATTGAAAATAATATTTAAAAATAACGAAAGCACAACAACATGCATAATTCATTGCTTGTTAGCGTCAACTTGCGAAAGTCCTAGCGGACTTCCTATTTGTGATTTATTTGCTAAATTTTGCACTCAAACATCGCAATGAGATCATACACAAACACGTTGGCAGTAATTAAAAAATTAACAAGAATGAAAATAATCATCATATTTCTAATACTATTTTCACTTAAATCGTGGTCTCAACCTGCTGGCTACAGTTTTGGAAAACAGATACTCTTACAGTCATCTCAAGTTGCAGGATCGACTGATTTCACTGACTTTCCTGTATTAGTGAGTTTTACAGATGTTGATCTAAGAACCACCGCTAATAGTGGGGGTGTAGAGCATGCCAACGGGTATGATATTATCTTTACTCTTGGAGATTGTTCTACCGTTCTCGATCATGAAATAGAAGAGTATAACGCCACCACTGGTGAATACATTGCCTGGGTTAAAATTCCAGTACTTAGCGCATCAACAAATACAAACATACATATGTATTATGGAAATTCGAGCGTAGCAATAGACCCTTCAACTACTAATGTTTGGAGCAATGATTTTGTGGGTGTTTGGCATATGAATGAAGACCCTTCAGGATCAGCTCCTCAAATGAATGAGTCTACAAGTAACGGTTTTCATGGATCTTCTACAGGGAGTATGACTAGTGATGATTTAATAACTTCAAAAATTCATGTTGGTCTTGAATTTGATGGAAGTAATGATGCAATCACTAGAGCTGATAATAACACCTTAGATATTGGGACAAACGACCTTACTCTTTCTGCCTGGATTAACCCAGATGACGTAACTGCAGGAAATAGAATGGAAATAATCAACAAAAAAAATGGCGGATCCTCATTAAATGGATATGCCATTAGACTTAACGGTACAATGGTTGAAATTGCCCATAAGGTTGCAGGACAAAGTAATACTAATTTAACATCTAGCCCTATTTCCTCAATTGCAGCAGGTGCTTGGAGTTATGTTTCCGTGACCTTTAATGTCTCTGGTGATAGTTCTACTATACATGTAAATGGTGTTGCTGAACCATCAATATCAATAAATGCGGGAACTAGTTTAGCAAATAATGTAAGCCTTCAAATAGGCAGGGTAAATACTGGCTTATATATGGAAGGGAAAATGGATGAAGTTCGAGTTTCTAATGTTTCAAGAACCACAGATTGGGTTTTAACCGAATATAACAATCAAAATACCCCTTCAATGTTCTATATTGTTTCCGCGGAAATGATAGCGGCAGTCATATGTACTTCACTTCCTATTAAATTATTAAACTTTAATGCTACAGTAACAAATCTGGATAGAATAAAACTAAAATGGAAAACAGCATCTGAAATAAACAACGATTACTTTACCATTGAACGCTCAAACGACGGATTTGATTGGGAAGAAATCATAATAATTGGTGGAGCTGGTAACTCTTCTAGTTTATTGAGTTATTCCGTAATTGATAATGATCCCATTAATGGGATGTCTTATTATAGATTAAAACAAACAGATTTTAATGGACAATTTGAATACTATAATATTAAAAGTGTGAAAATTGAAAAACTTCTAAGCCCTAAAATCGAAATTTATCCAAATCCTACCTATTACAAAATCACCATAATAGGAAATTCTTCTGAATTAGAACAAATTAATATATTCAATGCTCTAGGGCAGGATATAAGTAGTTTTACCACAATCACAGAAGCTAAGGAAGAAAAATTCGTCATTGACTTATCCAATTTAACCAATGGAATGTATTATATAAAAACAAAAACTACCACCAACAAGGTGTATAAGCAATAGTACCCTTCGGGATACAACTGCTTATACATTAAACTTTGTGCGTAAACTGAAAAAAAACAAGAAACACGCTTCTTCAATTGGAAAATTTCTTTTTTTAAAAACAACAAATTGAAAATCTGAATAGAATAAAAACCTGCGAGATTAATCACTCAATCGAAATTTTTGAAGTCGGTTAAAATAACAAATTCTTTGCTTCATGGGAAAATTTTGTTTTTAAGGTCAAGTTTGGAATGAAAAGCTAAACGGCTAAACATTATGGTGGAATTGTTTGCTGAAAATAACTGTTTGAACTTTAGTATGTAAAACGAAAAATTACCAAGCCTAACAACACCTAAACTGCTTAAAACGCAGTTAAGCTAAAGGTTATGCCACATTAGGTCTGTAATAAATTAAAAGACTTGATGTCCTTATTGAAATACTAATGAATGAATAATAAAGCTAAATTAAAATTATCAATTTTTCTTATTTCAATTCTAGTTTCTTGCCAAAGACCAATGCCAAATAAAAGTATTAGTGAAGTTTGGATTCAAGAAGATTATGGTAGAATTATAACAATCAAAGATTCCACTTATACATATTTTAAGCCAACCAAACTTCTCTGTCTAAACTTCTGTATTGTATAGCTTCTGAAATATGTGTTTGTGTTTTTATTATTTAAACAAAAGTAATTAATCTTATGATTTTTCTTTTTATCGTAACTTTACATCTTAATTATTAGCAATGCATTCCGGAACCAAGGGAGAAAAAGACATTCAAAATGGGCAAGAAAGCGCGGATAGAGCCAACCGCTTTTACAAGTACCAGATGCAAAATCAACTCAATGAAAAAATGAAAGAGTTGATTAAAAAACAAGAGATGGCTTTTATTGCCACCTCCGATGCAGAAGGAAATTGCGATTGCTCTCCACGATTTGGCAAGCCGGGTTTTATTTCTATTCTAGACAATCAAACTTTAGCCTATCCAGAGTATCGCGGAAATGGGGTTTTTGCAAGTCTTGGAAATATTTTAGAAAACCCACACATCGGAATCGTGTTTGTCGATTTTTTTAATACCACCGTTGGCTTGCATGTCAATGGAAGGGCAAATAGCTATCTGCTTTCAGAGCTGCCTAAAAAGTTTGAGTCTGCCATCAATGAGCTTTCAAAATCGGATATAATTCCAATCGAAAGATGGGTGGTCATCGTAATTGACGAGGCCTATATTCATTGCTCCAAGCACGTTCCAAAACTCGAAAAGAAAGACAAAAAAATCAGATGGGGAACCGACGATAAAAAGGCAAAATCGGTCGACTTTTTTAATAAATAACTATGAAATGTTTTTTAACAGGATTAATTCTACTTATTTTTTCAGGGGCGTTTTCACAACACCAAATAGGACATTTTAACACGACCTATCAAGATCCAAGTAGAAGAAATAGAAATATCGAAACCGAGGTTTATTATCCGGCAACAACAGCAGGAGATAATATGCCAATGACATCGGGTCAATTTCCGGTCATTGTCTTTGGACATGGCTTTGTAATGATTTGGAGTGCCTATCCAAACTTATGGGAAGAATTTGTACCCAATAGCTGGGAGTTTAGCTTGTCTAATGAAATCTATAGCGACCTCAAAGGAAATATTTATGAAACGATAGGTGTGCCAACTCATTATGAAATTGTTTACCCAGAAGACAGAACCGATTTTTATAACAGTTTTTATAGCGGAAATGAGTTTAAAGATATTGGAATTGATAAAATAGTAACATGGCATAACACGGTGTATAAGTAATAGCGGTTTAAGTGATAAAAACAAATGTAAAAACATAAAAAAAAATCATTACAATACCGAAAGGTTTGTGAATAGAAATCCGCTACTACTCATACACGAGACCGTTACAAGCCATAAGATTTAAAGATAATCAAATGAAAGAGTATTTTACATTTCAATATAATATGCTAAATAGAAAACTAAGAGATTTTGGGTTCTCACCAATTTCAGCTTATATTTTAGTTATTATTATATTTTATAGCTTTTCCATTTATTTGTTTTCTAAAACGGAATTTGCTGAATACTTGTATGGATTGATATCTCTGAGTTTAATTTCAAAACTAAGTGAAAAAAGACGAAATGACTTTTTAAAAATCATCTTTTCAGTTAAAGGTTACAAGAAATTAAGGACTATAGAAAATCTAATTCTTGCCCTTCCCTTTTTAATATTCCTTTTATATAATCAGTTATTTCTAGTTAGTATTATTCTAACTTCCCTATCTATTCTAATGTCTTTTTTTAACTTTAACAATAGTTTTAATTATACTATTCCAACCCCTTTCAGTAAAAAACCTTTTGAATTTCCTTCTGGTTTTCGTGGAACATTTTTTATTTTTCCATTTGCATATTTTTTAACTTTTCAATCAATACTTGTTGGAAATTTCAACCTTGGTGTATTCGCAATTTTATTAATAGCAGTAGTGGTTTTATCATATTATTCAAAACCTGAAAACGAATTTTTCGTTTGGTCTTTCAGCCTTTCACCTAAAGCTTTTTTGATGAACAAAATTAAAATAGGCCTTTTATATTCTACACTTTTGAATTTACCCGTAATTATTTCATTAATGATATTTTTCCCAAATGAAACAATAACTTTAATGATATTTTTGTTGTTAAGTTACTTTTCTATTACAACTATAATCTTAGCAAAATATTCAGCTTATCCTAATGAAATAAATTTACCCGAATTCATAATCTTAGGTATTAGCCTTATGGCACCAGCTTTGCTTTTATTTATTATACCATACTTCTTCACTAAATCCATTACACAATTAAATCTTATTTTAAAAAATGATTAAAATTGAAAATTTATCAAAGCACTATGGAAACAAACAAGTGTTGAAAGACATAAACATCTCTTTTGAAAAAGGAAATATTTATGGGATTGTAGGAGAAAATGGTTCCGGAAAAACAACATTATTTAGATGTATCGCTGAACTAGAAAAGTATAAAGGAGAAATCACTTCTGATTTTGAACAAATAAAAAATCATTTGGGGTTATTATTTACTGACCCTTTTTTCTTTAAAAAAATAACTGGAAAAGAATATATCCAATTACTTTTAAACGCTCGGAATGTTGAAATTTCAAATATCGAAACAAAAAATATTTTTGACTTACCATTAAATCAATATGCTTCAACATATTCAACAGGTATGAAAAAGAAGTTGGCATTAACAGCCATTCTGCTGCAAGAAAATAATTTTTTTATTCTTGACGAGCCTTTTAATGGAGTCGACATACACAGTAATATTATAATTACAGAAATAATCAAAAAATTAAAAGAACTCGGAAAAACAGTCATTATATCTTCCCATATTTTTTCGACATTAGCAGAAACTTGTGACGAAATATATTTATTAAAGAATGGTGAATTTATTAAAAAAGTGGTTGAACAAGATTTTAATAAATTAGAGAATGAAATGAAAGATTTTAGTACAGAAAATGTAATAGACAAATTAGAACTGAAATAATAAATATAGCTGGTAACATCATCTATATTTTATAGAGCAGTTGGTAGTAAATTTAAACAGTAAAGCTATTAATCTACTCCGCCAAAACTTTATTTTGGCCTTTATCAGCAGAAAAAGTTAAACCCCAAAGCCAAAGTTTTGGCTAATTAGGTAAACGAAAATAAGTACTTTTAAATCGCCCTACAAAAACATAGATTAGGCGTTGTGGTGTATTGAACTATAAAGAAGATGATAAAGTAAAACAACTAAAAACATAAAAAACCTATGAAACGAAAAATAAATATCCTAACCTTATTTGTTACTGTACTATTTCTAAGCGGAAAAACTGCTTTATCGCAAATTAATAGCTTCTCTGTTAATCAAACGATTACAATTTCTTCTGGATCATTTACTATTGACGTTGACAGTGATGGTAATAATGATTACACTTTCGAAATTATACCATTATCTGGTATTTCAACTGCCGCCAGAGTAATTTCAATTGGAAACTCTCAAGTAATGGATGGCTCCACTTTTGGCTATCCTGACACCCTAAATTTCGGTGACAACGTGACAAGCCCTTACAGTTCTGGAAATGCTGTATTAGGAACTGACGTTTTTGGTGGTGGACAATTCAGTGGTGCTGGAGTGAAGTACCTTGGACTAAACGTAGATATTTCTGGAGATAGTCATTTAGGTTGGATTTTACTAGAAGTCGCAGCCAGTAACGATACAATTATCTTATATGAAATAGGTTATAACACCACTGCAAGTGATGGAATTACTGCTGGACAAATGAACCTAACATCTGTTAATGAGATTAGTTCTATTGATTTTAAAATCTACCCTAACCCATGTCAAAATCTAATTAGCATCGATTGGCCTAATTCATATAATAGCGTTAGTTATTCTATTTCTGATTTCAATGGGAAATTACTGCTAAATGGAGTAATTACCAAAAATATCGATTTGTCAATTTTAGCTTCTGGAACATACATATTGACAATTGGAGAAGGGCAGAATATTGGAAGAAAGAAATTCACGAAAAATTAACCACCAAAAAGAATATGACAACACTAAAACAGTATCTAAGATAAGATGTAATAAAAACATTTATATTATGAGGGTATTAAGGGCAATCAGTATAGTGCGACAAGTATTTTAAGGATTGTTGAAAATTCAACAAAAAAAGCGGGTATTAGAAAAAAGGTTACCCCCACACATGCTTAGGCACAGTTTTGCGACTCATTTGCTAGAGAACGGAACAGACTTGCGTCAAATTCAAGTACTACTGGGACATAGTAACACAAAAACAACGGAGGTTTTCACACAGGTTGCAATAACCAATATAAAAACGATAAAAAGCCCGATTGAATTACTAAATTTGACCTAAACCCATAAGCTGGATAAAGTGCACTAGTGCACTTTATCCAATTGTTACCCAACTTACCAAAACCAACGATAAAATCGCATAATAATAATACCTTTGTAAGATAAACAATTAAAAAAACAACTATGAAACACAAAAAAACATTTATAAGTGCTGCGTTTCTGCTCTTGGGATTAGGAGGATTACACGCACAAGAATCCGTTAATAGTTCGGGAGGCGAAGCCACAGGAACAGGCGGAACGGCCAGTTACTCAGTAGGGCAAGTAGTTTACACTACTGCAACAGGAACAAACGGAAGCGTAGCACAAGGAGTGCAACAACCTTACGAAATTTCTACAACGGTAGGCATAAACGAAACATCTATTAACTTAGAAATGAGCGTTTACCCTAACCCAACTATTGATTATTTAACCTTAAAAGTAGAAGACAACTTTAATTTGAGTTACCAACTTTACGATTTACAAGGAAAGGTAATTGAAAACAAAAAAGTAAATACCAATTCTACTATTATAAAAATGGAAGGTTTGCCAAAAGCAGTTTACTTTTTAAAAGTAGTCAACAATAAACAAGCAGTAAAAACATTTAAAATAATTAAAAACTAAAAACTATGAAAAAAATACTTACAATAGCCGCAGCATTAATGATGACTGCAAGCGTATGGGCTCAAACCCCAGAAAAAATGAGTTACCAAGCAGTGGTAAGAAACGCTAGTGATGCCTTAGTAACTTCTACAGCAGTAGGAATGCAACTAAGCATTTTACAAGGTAGTGCAACAGGAACAGCTGTTTATACAGAAACCCAAACACCAAACACCAACATTAACGGTTTGGTAAGTTTAGAAATAGGAACAGGAACAACAACGGATGATTTTTCTACCATTGATTGGACAACAGGACCTTATTTTATTAAAACAGAAACCGATCCAACAGGAGGGACAAGTTATACCATTTCAGGTACAAGCCAGTTAATGAGTGTACCTTTTGCATTACACGCCAAAACAGCAGCTAATGGAATTACAGCAGCTCAAACAACTGCTATTACAGCAAACACTGCTAAAGTAGACCAAACAATAAGCCGTACAGGAACAACTGTAACATTAACTAATGGCGGTACATTTACCGATAGCGTCAATACGTATACAGCAGGTACAAACATTACCATTGCCAATAATGTAATTAGTGCTAGCGGACACTATGTAGGCGAGTTATTTGGTGGTGGTATTGTGTATTATGTTTACGATAATGGAGCACACGGACTAATAGCTTCTTTAGATGATTTAGATGGAGGTAGCGGTGTAGTTTGGGACTTATCTGGTACAGATGTACCTAATTGTGAAAGCGCTTGGGATGGAGCTACAAATACGGCTTCTACCATTACAGCAGGAGCTACTGCAAGCCAAGCTCCAGGATTATGTAATGCATATTCAGGTGGCGGCAACAATGATTGGTACCTACCTTCCTCTTGGGAACTAAGTTTACTCTATACTAATGCATTTAGTATTTCTAAAAAACTTGACAGTGATGCCATTATTACAACAAATGGATTTCAATTTGCTCAAATATATTGGAGTTCTTCGGAGATTAGTAGTACTTTAACTTGGGGCTTCCTTTTCAGTGGCGGTTACTCAGTCGGCGGCACTAAGACCGTTGCTTATAGAGTGAGAGCCGTTAGAGCTTTTTAACTATTTATCCCTTTAACTATTTTATAATACCGCGTAGCGGTCGCGACTGTTTTTTTTGAGCGTACCAAAAATTTTAGTAGAGAATATAAGTACACATTGGGGCAAGATTTAAAACGAGATGGTATCAACTTGGTACGTAGTATTTATAGAGCGAATAGGAGTAAAAACAAGCGTGAGCATTTAGAAGAGTTCTTGGATAATTTTTAAATACTAAAATTAGAAATACGTTTGTGTGCCGATTTAAAACTATTAAGCATTAAACAATTGGCAGAAATTAGCCAAATGCTTGATATTATAGGTAGATAAGCCACTGCTTGGAAAAATAATACATAATGATAATTTACGCCAGAATTTTATGTACTAAGGCATATAAGAGTGAGCAATGTTTTTTTTGAAAAAGGGTAAATGGACTGGTAACAGAGTTAAAAGTTTATAAACTGTATTGGTAGTTAAGTCGTATGCTCCTACACGCGTCAAAGGAGAAAATTGGGCTCCTTACGCCTTTGAAGACGGTCTGCTGATTACTGGTCAAAATCCAGCTTCTTCTGAACTTGTAGCTGAATTGTTATTAAAACAATTGGGAGAATAACTACTCACAACAGTATGTATAAGCAATAGCGGTTTGGGTGTGAACTCAGACCGTTTTATTTTCAATTTAGTATCTTTCTATTTGAAAGGATAGTGAATGTAAATCCGCTACTGCTCATACATTAAACGTTGGCAACAATATAAAACATCGACACCATTTACTTATTTAAATAACATTTTCATGAAATATCTTTTAAAAAAACAAATCTTGCTAATGTTTATATTGATATCATCGATAGCCTGTAAGACAGATAATAAAAACGTTGAAACGACTAAAGTCTCTCCTACTCTTATCGAAAATACTTTATTAAAACATACCGTATTATCAGACGGACACCCAATGGCTGTGTGGGAAAAGAAAGCCAATAATGCAAAAGGACTTATTCTATTTGTACATGGAAGAACTTGGAGTAGTGTTCCAGATTTCGATTTACAAGTAGAAGGTGAAGACTTATCCTTAATGGATGGTATGTTAGCACAAGGTTATTCAACTTATGCCCTTGATTTACGAGGTTATGGCGGTACACCAAGGGATAGTACTGAATGGACATCCCCTGATAAAGCAGCGAAAGATATTATCACCATTTTAAATTGGATATCTGTGAAAAATAATAAAAAAAAAGTTCATTTGTTCGGATGGTCAATGGGTTCAACGTTATCGTTGCTTGCAACTCAAAAAGACGCAAAAGATATAGCAAGCTTAACAGTATTTGGTTTTTGGAAAGATTTAGACTT
>Ga0307996_1000021_pt1 | contig 46722 bp, 32 predicted proteins | sample Davwhametageno35_FD_203143 | JGI IMG/M metagenome (GOLD analysis project Ga0307996, IMG submission 203143) | Marine microbial communities from Davis Island wharf, Antarctic Ocean - #35 | ecosystem: Environmental > Aquatic > Marine > Unclassified | place: Antarctic Ocean: Davis Island wharf...
ATCGTAAGTCATTATGATTCTATTTATGTTTTGGATACGAATTATGCGATAATTGATATTCTTAATCAATACGATTCTTATTGGAAACCAAAAGCTAACTGTGTAATTTATGACGGGATCAATTACTTCATTGGAGATGATGTAAACTCTGTTGTCCAATTTACTAGCAACTTGAATACAGAATTTAGCAGAGAGGTAAGAATGTATTCTAACAGTGTTTTGGATGTTGATGTTGAAGGAGGGCAATTATGGATTTCCTCAGGAAGTGTTGCAGGAAGTGGATGGAACAAGCAATATAATAATGATGGAGTTTATCATTACGATTTAAGAGAAAATATATGGACGATTTATGGACTGGAATATTTGACAAATAAGTTTTGTTTCGGTTCGGAATGTATAACTGATTTTATAGGAGTAGCTGTTAACCCTAAAAGCCCAAAACAAGCTATAGGATGCGCCTATGCTGTAAAAGGAATGATAGAATTAGCCAATAATGATGTAGGTAAGGCTTACGATTCCTCCAACTCTTCTATGCAATTAAGTTTAACGCATGGAGATAGGTTTGCGATTACAGATGCCGAATATGATAGTGACGGAAATTTATGGGCAATTAATTCCTGGGCAGAAAAACCTTTATTAGTAAAAACACAAGGTGGAACATGGAATTCTTTTGATTGTGGGTCTTTAAGTAATAAAAATATTGTTTCTAAACTTATAATAAATAATAATTTAGGATATAAATGGATGATATTTAAAGATTTAAATATTGTTGTATACAACGATAATGAAACGCCATTAGATGATAGTGATGATGAATATCAAGTAATAAATAATGCAGAACAAAACGGAAATTTAGAATACATTCCCACCGCAATTGCCGAGGACCTAGATGAGGAGGTATGGATAGGAACAGAAAGAGGAATATTTGTAATTTATAACCCAGAAGATATTTTTGAAGAAGATGGAGATTTTGAAGCGCAAAGAATAAAAATTGAACAAGACGGAAATATAGAATATTTACTAGAAAATGAATTTATTACAGCCATTGCAATAGATGGAGGAAATAGAAAATGGATAGGAACTCAATCTTCGGGAGTGTTTGTTTTGTCTTCTGATGGAATTAATCAAATTAATCAATTTACATTAGAAAACAGCCCTTTGTTATCCAACACAATTAACGACATTGATATCGATGACGAAACGGGAGAAGTTTTCTTTTCTACCGATAAAGGATTGATTTCTTATAAAGGAATTGCTACTGCTCCTCAAGAAGCATTTATAGATGTATATTCATACCCAAACCCAGTCCCTCCAGGATATTCAGGATTAATAGGAATAAGAGGACTTATGTACAATTCTGACATTAGAATTACTGACATCTCTGGGAACACTGTTTTTGCAACAAAATCATTGGGAGGTCAAGCTATATGGGATGGAAATAAACTGGATGGGACAAGGGCAAGTTCAGGAGTTTATTTAGTTTTTATGGTAAATGAAAATGGAACTGCAAAAGAGGTGACCAAGATTCTGTTTATGAAATAAACGCCTTTTTTTTATAATGCTTAGCCTAATATAATAGGCCTTTATAACAGGTGTTTTTGCCAAAATTGAGATTTTTAAGTATATTGAGCTTCCTAAAGAAAATCAAATAGCTAATTATGTCTAGAAAAATACCCTGTATTATAGTAGATGATGATGAAACATCTAGGTTTATTTTAACCAATTTAGTAAATAAAAATGAGGATTTACAATTTATAAAAGCTTGTTCAAATGCAAGGGAAGCAAGAGATGTAATTGAAAACCAAGATGTGGAATTAATGTTATTAGATATAGAAATGCCTTATGAAAATGGGGTTGATATGCTGACAAAATTAGATAAAAAGCCTAATGTAATTTTTATTACTTCCCAAACAAGACATGCAATTAAAGCTTTTGAATTTGATGCCATAGATTATATTGTGAAACCAATAGATTTAGAAAGATTAAATGAAGCAGTAGAAAAAGCTAAAAGAAGAATTTTTGGAGTGCCTCAAGAAGTTGTTCCTGATACGAATGAGGAATACATGATGATTAAGAAAAACAGAGAAACTCATAAATTTCCTTATAGTTCGGTTGATTACATTGAAGGATCAAGCAGCTATGTTACTTATTCTACAACTTCAGGAAAAATAACAACTACAGGAATTTTAAAACAAGTAGAAGAAACTCTAAACCCAAGTGTATTTGTTCGGATACATAGGTCATTTATTGTTAATCTTAATAAAATAGACAGAATTTCTTCGCAAGAAGTAGTAATAAGAAATACAGAACTTCCGCTTTCGCGTAAGTATAAAAAAGGTGTTTTAGAGATTTTTAAAAACCTATCAAATAAAGTATATGAAAATAGCTCTAATTGATGATGATTTGACAACTAATTTTATTAATAAGAATAAATTAAAAAAAGAAGTTAAAAATTGCAAAGTATTTACTTTTGGAAATGGCAAAGAAACAATGGATTTTTTGTTAGAAGGGAATAAGTTAGATGTTGCATTGTTAGACATGAATATGCCGGTAATGAATGGGTTAGAGTTTTTAAAAAAACATTTAAAACTAGAAAAACATTTGAAGATTAAAAGGATATTTTTGTTTGTGGAACAAAATGTTGTGGAGGATTTTAAAGAGAAATATGAATTATCTCAAATCTTAAAAAAGCCACTTACTAAAGAAATAATAGACTTAATTACAAGTGATAAATAAAAGAGTAAAAAATGAACTTGGCGAAGAAGTTTTTTCGCAAGCCTTGGACATTTTCATGAAAAGTGCCAAGAAAGATTTTATGCTTCTTAATTTGTATACAGAATCTAAAGATTACACCAATGCAAAATCTACAAGCCATAAACTAATAGGTTCTTGCTTAGCCATTGGAATAAAAAAAATACCTACTCTACTAAGAAAATTAGATGAGGATTTGAAAAAGAGGTATTATAATCCAAATGATTTACTTGAGATTAATACGATGTACGAAGAGCTTAAATCTTATGTGCAACAAGAATAGAATCTTGAAATTGAAGCTTAAAATCTCTTTTAGAATCTAAAAAATTAGTTACTTTGAAGTAAATAATTTTACTAATGTCAAGAATACTTACCGGAATACAAAGTACAGGAACGCCTCACTTAGGAAATTTGCTAGGTGCAATAATTCCTGCTATTGAGATTTCAAAAGATAAAAAGAATGAATCGTTTTTATTCATAGCTAACCTTCACACTCTTACTCAAATAAAAAATGCAGAAGAATTAAAGAACAACACTTTACAAACTGCTGCAGCTTGGCTTGCATGCGGTCTTGATGTAAATAAATCTGTTTTTTATAGGCAAAGTGATATTCCTCAAGTAACCGAGCTTACTTGGTATTTAAGTTGTTTTTTTCCTTATCAAAGGTTAACTCTTGCGCATTCATTTAAAGATAAGGCCGATAGACTAAATGATGTAAATGCAGGACTTTTTTCTTACCCAATGTTAATGGCAGCGGATATTTTGTTATACGAATCGGAGATAATTCCTGTCGGAAAAGACCAAATGCAACACATAGAAATGACAAGAGATGTGGCAAGTAGATTTAACAACCAAATGGGAGAAACTTTGGTTTTACCACAAGGAAAAGTAAATGAAGATACCATGTTGATTCCAGGTACAGACGGAAGTAAAATGAGTAAATCGAAAGGGAATACAATCAATATTTTCTTGCCAGATAAGAAACTAAGAAAAGTGATGATGTCCATTGAAACGGATAGCACACCTATGGAAGAGCCAAAAAATCCTGACACATGTAATGTGTTCGCTTTGTACAAAATAATGGCTAACGAAGCTCAAATTGCAGAAATGAGAGCAAATTACGAAGGAGGGAACTATGGTTATGGACATGCAAAGCAAGCTTTATACGAATTAACTGTAGAAAAATTTGCAACCGAAAGAGAGACATTCAACCATTACATTGAAAATCCAGAATTGATTGAGGAAAAACTAAAAATAGGAGCAGACAAAGCAAGAGCAGTTGCCGAAAAAGTTTTGGCTAAAGTAAGAACTAAATTGGGGTATTAATTCTTAAAAAGAATGGAAATAGAAGTATTAACGAATAGGCTGGAGGAATTGACATTCGAAATTAATAAGGAAAATACCGGTCAGTACATTGATAAAATAGCTGCCGAAATTATGCAGTATCAGTCTTCAGGAGGGTTGGGAAAACCACTTCACAAATTCTTTTTTGAGTTGTGTTTACGTAATGAAAAGGATAAAAATAAAGATGATGTTCTTGGAGAAATTTTTTGCAGACTAGAAGGGTTTTGTCCTGAAAAAGATGCAATATTGTTTGATGATATAGAGGTGTGAAAGGGAAATTAATGGAGAATACATTAATAGCAAACAAATCCTGAAACAAGTTCAGGGTGACGAGGGTTTTTATTTTAGAACAAAACTAAAACATTCCACCCATTTTACCATTCTCTTTCTCGTATCCTTCATCAATTTTTTGATTTTTCGCATTGGCACCAGCCACAGCTAGCTGGTCACACACTTCATTGTATTTATTTCCTGCATGCCCTTTTACCCACACAAAATTTACGGTATGTTTTGGATAAATAACTAAAAAACGTTTCCATAAATCCACATTTTTTTTGCCTTTAAAACCTTTCTTTACCCAACCAAAAACCCATTTCTTTACCACAGAATCCACTACATATTTGCTATCGGAATAAATGGTAACACTCATTCCTGGTTTTTTTAGCATTTCGAGTGCAACAATCACACTCATTAGCTCCATTCGGTTGTTTGTAGTAAATCGAAAACCTTCTTTTACTTCCTTATATTTCCCTTTAGCCATAAGCACGATTCCGTATCCTCCAGGACCTGGATTTCCTAGTGCAGAACCGTCAGTATATACTTTAATATCCATTAGTTGAGTAGTAGTTTTTCTATGACAGCACAAAAATTATTGTGCTCTAATTTTTGTATTTTTTGTTGTAAATCTTTCCAAGTGTCGGTTGATAGTACTTCACAATCGTATTGTTCTATAATATTTCCTTCATCATAATTTTCATTCACATAATGAAATGTAATTCCTGATTTGGTTTCTTTGGCTTCAATCACAGCTTTGTGCACGTTAGTTCCGTACATTCCTTTTCCTCCAAATTTTGGCAATAAGGCGGGGTGAATATTTATGATTTTGTTTTCAAAAGCTGAGGTAATAGAATCTGACACTTTTAGCAAAAAACCAGCTAAAACAATTAATTCTGGGTCAATTTCGGTTAAGACTGCATTTATTTTGCCGTTTTCCATTTCTTTTTTGGAAAATGTAATTGTTTCAATCCCTGCTTTTTTTGCATTTTCAATTCCCAAGCAGCCTTTTTTATTAGAAAAAACATGAGATACAGAAACGGTTTTATCCTCCTTGAAGTGAGTAATAATATTACTCATGTTGGTTCCATTACCTGAAACAAAAACGACTATTTTCTTTGCTTTTTCCATTTAAAATACTTTCTAAAAAACAAGTTTTTAGGTTCTCTCTTTATTTTTTAACTTTACGGTTCAAAGATAATCGAATAATCACATTTTTGCCTAACCGCAAAGCATAAATACAAAACCAATATGTCAGGACATAGTAAATGGTCATCCATTAAACACAAAAAAGGAGCAAAGGATGCAAAAAGAGGAAAAATATTCACAAGAATAATAAAGGAAATTACGATTGCAGCCAGAGATGGAGGTAGTCCAGATCCTGAAATGAATCCTTCTTTAAGGTTAGCAATAAATAATGCTAAGGGTGCCAACATGCCCAAAGATAATATTGAGAGAGCAGTTAAGAAAGGCTCTGGTGAGGAAGCAGCAAATCTTCAGGAATATACGTTTGAAGGATATGGAAGTAACGGAATAGCGGTATTTGTAGAAGCAACTTCTGACAATAAAAATAGGGTTGTGGCAAATGTTCGTATGATTTTTAATAAGTATGGAGGAGAATTGGGAATAAATGGTTCTTTGTCATTTATGTTCGATAGGAAAGGTGTTTTTACAATCGAGAGAGAGTTATTAAAAGATTGGGAATTAGAAGAATTTGAATTTGAATTGATTGACGCAGGATTGGAAGAAATTGAAGTGGAGGAGGAAGAAGTAATCGTGTACGCTTCATTTGATAGCTATGGCGACATGCAGAAAAAATTGGATGAAATGAAGATTGAAGCGAAGAGTGTAGAGCTTCAAAGAATTCCTACGACAACAAAAGCATTGGAAGTTGATAAAGCAAAATCAGTTCTTAGATTGATTGACAAAATGGAAGAAGATGACGATGTGAATGTTGTGTATCATACACTTGAAATGACGGATGAATTAGCTGCCGCATTAGAAGAAGAGGACTAAATTTTTAAAAGATGATGATGTTAAATAGACTTTCACGAATAGATTTAATATTATTTCTAATCTCACTATTAATTGTTTTTAATGGGTTAGACTTTCCTTTCTACTGGGATAATGTGGTTCAAATTTCAGTACCAGCAAACTGGTATTACGAAACCAATTTCAATTATTTTTATGTGCCAGATGAGTTAGCAACAGGACACCAAACTTTTGTTGGGATGTTATTTGCTGGAGTTTGGAAAATATTTGGCAGAACACTATTGGTGAGTCATTTATTAATGCTCCCTTTTGTTTTCGGATTCCTATATCAATTGCATAAATTATTGATTAATCTCCAGATTAAAGTTCTTTCTACTCGCATTTTAATCCTAATTTTTATCCTGATAGATGCCACTGTTTTGTCACAATTATCAGGATTAACATTCGAAGTGTTTCATCTTTTCTTTTTCTTATTGTGTATCAATGCAACTCTAAAAAAGCGAAATTTTTTACTAATGATTGCCTTTGTTTTATTGGCTCAAACAAGTCTCAGAGGAACTATTTCGGCAGGTGGAATCATGGGGTTTCAGTTTTTATATCAGTACGCCAACAAAACAAAATTTAGTTATAAAAACTACCTAGTTTACATTCCTGGATTAATTTCTATCGTACTGTTTTTGGTGCTCTTCAAAGTGCACAAAGGTTGGGTGATTGCCAATACAGTTTCTAACAACTGGAAAGAATCGGGAGAATTGGCTTCTGTGAATGAAATAGCACGAAACATTGGTGTTTTTGGGTGGAGATTAATCGATTTTGGTAGAGTCTTTATCTTTCTTTTATTTGCGTTCCTTTCTATGCAAATTTTAAGAAAATGGAGATTCAAGGATCACATAATTCAGACTTTGTTCCTGATTGCAATGACACAGTTTATTCTGTTTTTCGCAATCATAATTATTTTCCGAAACCCTTTTGGTCACAGGTATTTAATCCCAATCATGATTCCAATTATTATTGTGACCGTCTATTGGATTTCCACTTATTTAAGGAGACCCTGGTTATGGCTTTCTTTGTGTTTTATTTCTCTAGCAAGCGGTCATTTTTGGTTGTATCCCGAGAAAGTAAGTCAAGGCTGGGATGCGACAACAATGCACTGGAATTTCTTTGAGGTATCAGACGAAATGGAAGATTATTTGACAAGAACAGAAATGGACAGGGCAAAGATTGGAACCTTTTTTCCTCATTATAAATTGATGAAAAACTACCAATTGAAGCCAAAAGAAAGTATTTCTTACCAAAAAGCTACAGAAAACGAAACCGACTATATTTTATATTCCAATACTTTCAATGTGTCAGATTCTATCGTAGATGCTTTACATAACGAGTGGGAATTAATTCAAGAATTTGAGCAGAATAAAGTGTTTATTCAGTTCTTAAAAAGAAAGTAGAGTAATTAAAAAATCTTTGCCAGTTTAATTGAGTTCAGGGTTGAAACTGTTAATCCAGAAGAAATCTATTTCACAGAATCAAAAACTTCATTAATCCCTTTACAAACTAATTCAATTTCTTTAGTAGTAATTGTAAGAGGTGGAGCCAATCTAAAACTCGCTGGACAAGACAAAAACCAAAAGGTAATAATTCCTTTTTTCATAGTGCCTTCTACAACCTGTTGAGTTATTTTATCACTTTCTAGATCAATAGCTAGCATTAATCCTATTTGGCGAATTTCTTTTACAATTTTGTGAGAAAGTAATTGTTTCATCAATTCTCCTTTTTCTTTTACTCCTTCAATTAAGTTTTCTTCTTCAATTACTTCAATATTAGCAACAGCAGCAGCACAATTTACGGGATGCCCACCAAAAGTGGTAATGTGACCCAACATAGGATTGTTAGTTAAGCAATCCATTATTTCTTTACTCGAAACAAATGCACCTATTGGCATTCCACCACCAAGAGCTTTGGCAATGCACAAAATATCGGGAGTAATATTGTATTGCTCAAAGGCAAAAAATGTTCCTGTTCGTCCAAATCCTGTTTGTATTTCATCTAAGATTAAAAGAGTTCCAGTTTCTGTACATTTTTCTCTCAAAGCTTTCATGTAAGCTTGAGAAGCAATTCTTACGCCTGCATCACCTTGCACAGTTTCTATAATTACACAAGCAGTTTTCTCAGTAATGTTTGATAAATCATCCATTTCATCAAAATGAATAAAATTCACATTAGGTAACAAAGGTTTAAAAGCTGACTGTTTCAACAGGTTCCCCGAAACACTTAAAGCTCCGTGAGTACTTCCGTGATACGATTTGTGACACGCAATAATTTCTTGCCTTCCCGTATATCTTTTTGCTAGTTTTAATGCACCTTCAACTGATTCGGCACCAGAATTTACAAAATAACTAGTAGTTAAATTATCCGGTAAAATAGAGTTTAACTTCTCGGCTAATTTTATTTGTGGACCTTGAATAAATTCCCCGTAAGGCATCACATGTAAATGTGTATCAAGCTGTTTTTTAATTGCATTCAATACCTTAGGATGCCTATGACCAATGTTGGTAACTGCTAATCCAGAAACCATATCGTAATACGCTTTTCCATTCGTATCATAAATAAATAAACCTTCGGCACGTTCTATTTCCAATCCTATCGGAAAAGGAGTTGTTTGTGCTTGGTAATTAAAGAAAATTTCTTTGTTATTCATCCTCAAAAGTAAGGGATTTTCTTTTAAAAAAGAAAATCCCTTCCGACAAGTATATCTGTCAGAAGGGGAAAAACAATAACTTTATATACTAAACGAAAAACATCCTCGTTATAGAGACATAACTAACCTAATTATATGAATAAAAAAATTACTCTAAACAACTTATCGCAATTTTATAAAAATGAAAAGAAACTGTCTCAATTCTTAGTGGATATGCAAGATTCTAATTCTTTTTTTGACAAGGTAAGTGACGTCACGGTTTCTAATATACTAGCTTTCTCAAAAGTATTGAGTGTTAGAAACACAAAAAATATTGGGAAAATTGATTTCATTTTGAATTAATTGTCTTTTCCATTCTACTTAAATGAGTGTATTGATATTTTCAATACACTCATTTTTTTAACTTGAATTAGCAACTAATTTTCACTTGGATATTTTTAATAAAATAAGGAAGTGTTTTTTGAATGGCTTAATAATTACCTTTTTTTCGTATTCTTGTAGTAGATGAATTTTTTATACACCATATCTATCCGTTTCTATAGTTTTATAGTTGGAGTTGTTTCTCTTTGGAATCCTAAAGCCAAGCAATGGAAAGCTGGACGTAAAAATTGGGAATCTAAACTAAAGGAGGGAACAAAATTCATGACGAATGTTTATTGGTTCCATTGTGCTTCGCTTGGGGAGTTTGAGCAAGCTAGACCTTTGATTGAGAAAATAAAAAAACAATCGCCAGAAGTTTCAATTCTACTTTCTTTTTTTTCGCCTTCAGGATATGAAATAAGAAAAGAGTATCCGTTTGCAGATTACATTTGTTATTTGCCAATTGATACGAAAAAAAATGCGCAGCAATTCCTCTTAGCAGTTCAGATTGAAAAAGCATTTTTTGTAAAATACGAGGTGTGGCCCAATTTTTTTAAGGAGATAAAAAAGAAGGAAATTCCGTTTTATTTAATTTCTGCAACCTTTCGTCCGGGTCAAATTTACTTTAAAAACACAGGTAAATGGTTTCTAAATTTATTGACACTTCCAACTGATATTTTTGTGCAAGATGAAGATTCAAAAAACCTATTGCAACAATATAGAGTAAATTCAATTTTAGCAGGAGACACTCGTTACGACAAAGTGATAGAGAATTCGAAAAAAGCAATACCTATTTCTATTATTGAAACCTTTTCAAGCAGTAAATTTACCATTTTAGTAGGTAGTTCTTGGGAGAAGGAAGAAAAAATGGTTTCAGAGTTTATGAAACAAAATAAAGAAGAAATAAAAATTATTTTTGCTCCACATGACGTTTCTGCTTCGCACATTAAAGGAATTTTTGATGCGTTGGGGAGTGAAGTAAAAGCTATTAAATTTTCGGAAATAACAGACAAAACTAAATTAAGAAATTGGGAAGTATTGGTGATTGATAATATTGGAATGTTGTCTAATTTATACCAATATGCTTCGGTTGCATTTGTGGGAGGAGGATTCACCAATGCATTACATAATATTTTGGAGCCAGCCACTTTTGGGATTCCAGTTTTGTATGGAGAGAATAATTTAAAATTTCCAGAAGCTAAAGAAATGGTAAAATTGGGCGGGGGAATTGAAGTGAAAAACCAACAAGATTTTGAGCAAATATTACAGAAATTAATAACAGATAATGAGGAGCTAAATAGTAAATCGATAGCTAACAAATTGTTTATAGAAACGCGAGTTGGAGCAACAGATTTGATATATAATCAGACATGTTAAGAATAGATGTTTTATTTTAGCGACTTAGTTGTATAATAATTTAGAATTATTCCCTTTATTAATCAAGTAAACTTTCATACTTTCACAAATTATTAAGCAGAAAAACCATTCATGAAACAGCTATTTTCGTTTACACTTACTCTTTTAATTTCATTATCTAGTTATGCTCAAACTGGTACCGTAAAAGGTTTTGTTTATGATAAGGAGTCAGGAGAGCCAATAATTTTCACCAATGTAATATTGAAAGGAACTTCCATAGGGATTCAAACAGATGTAAATGGTTATTATAGTATTACAAAAATAAAACCGGGAGAATATGTTCTGTCAGTTTCTAATCTGATGTATGAAAAATTTGAGAAAAGTATTGTAATAAAGTCGAACAGAGTAATCACAAGGAATATTTATTTGGCAGAAGATATAAAAAAATTAAAACAATTTGAAGTAAGTGCAGACGCAGAAGATGCTAAGACAACTATTAGAATGTCGGTAACTAAAGCGACTGGAGAAGATATAAAATCGATACCATCTATTGGTGGAGATGCAGATATTGCTACTTATTTTCAAACTGTACCTGGAGTTGTAACAACAGGAGATCAGGGTGGACAAATGTATGTGCGTGGGGGATCGCCTATTCAAAACAAAGTATTGTTGGATGGAATGACAATTTACAATCCATTTCACTCCATTGGTTTCTTCTCCGTTTTTGAAACAGAGATTATTAGAAACGCAGATATTTATACAGGAGGATTTAATGCAGAATACGGAGGGAGAATTTCTTCTATTATGGATATTACAACTAGAGATGGTAATACTGGAGGAATAAAAGGAAGAGCTTCTGTTTCGCCTTTTATGGCAAAATTATTATTAGAAGGTCCACTGATGAAACCAAAGGAGCTAGGAGATGGTAGTATTTCATATATCTTAACTGGAAAACATTCTTATTTGGATCAAACTTCAAAAGTGCTTTATCCTTACATTGATACAACAGGAGAAGGATTGCCATTTGGATTTACAGATTTGTATGGAAAAATATCATTTAAAGGAAGTAATGGGAGTAAATTTAATTTGTTTGGATTTAACTTTAAAGACCATGTAAATTACAAAGCAGTTTCTGATTTGAGTTGGAATTCTTATGGAGTTGGTTCTAATTTTTTATTAGTACCAGGAACTTCAAAGGTGTTAATTGAAGGGAAATTATCCTTGTCGGATTATAAATTACAGTTAATTGAAGATAACGGACAAATAAGAAAAAGTGGAATTAATAATTTTAATTTTGGGTTTGATTTCAAATATTTTATTAAAGAAAATGAATTGAAATACGGAATCGAGGTGTCTGGTTTTAGTACAGACTTTAGTTATGTGAATTCTACTAAAGCTAAGATATCGCAAAATGAAAATACAACCGAATTAGGAACCTATTTTTCTTACAGAATTGTAAAGCCAAGGTTGGTAATTGAACCAAGTTTAAGAATGCAATATTATGCTACACTAAAGACACTTTCTCCTGAGCCAAGGTTGGGATTGAAATACAACATTGACGAAAACTTTAGAGTTAAGTTTGCGGCAGGGATTTATTCGCAAAACTTGATTAGCGCAAGTTCTGATAGAGATGTTGTAAACTTGTTTTATGGGTTTCTTTCAGGGCCAGATAACTTACAAACAGAGTTTACAGACGAAGAAGGAAACGTGAGAGACGTAACTCATTCTTTGCAAAAGGCTAATCACTTAATTGCAGGTTTTGAATATGATGTAACCAAAAAGATACATATTAATGTAGAAGGTTATTACAAGAGATTTACTCAATTGACCAACATTAATAGGAATAAAATTTTTAACGAGGACAGTGACATTGATGCACCAGAAATTCTTAAAAAAGATTATATCGTAGAAACAGGAGATGCTTACGGAGTAGATTTTGTAGCCAAATATTCGGGTAAGAAAACCTATTTGTATGCAGTTTATTCCTTAGGGAAAGTGACAAGATGGGATGGTGTTAGAACTTATGCACCTGTATTTGATAGAAGGCATTCTGTAAACTTAATTGGAACATACAAATTTGGAAAAAAACAAGATTGGCAAGTAAATGCTAGATGGAATTTTGGATCTGGATTGCCATTTACTCAAACTCAGGGTTATTATCAAAATATTACTTTTCAAGATGGTTCTGGAACTGACATTACTCAATCCAATGCAGATGAGTTAACGGCTGTATACGCAGGGCTTAACGAAGGTAGATTGCCAACCTACCACAGGTTTGATGTAAACATTAAAAAAACAATCGAATTCAAGAAATTAACAATGGATCTTAACTTTGGAATTACTAATATCTACAACAGAGAAAACATTTTTTATGTAGATAGAATCTCTGCAGAGAAAGTATATCAATTGCCAATATTACCAAGTTTTGGAATGGCGATTGCTTTTTAATCTGCCAAATTCAAGAAAATCTCACCAAAATCTTCCCAGAAGTCGTGGCCAGAAATAATATTTTTTTCCATGAATTGAAATGATTCTTGCCAGCTATTTTTATTAAATACAGAAACATTAGGAAGTTCAATATAAATCCTTGAGAGTTCACCAAATTCATTGGCATAGAGGGGTTCCCAAGTTAATTTGTATTCAAAACTTTCGGTAATTACAGCTTTCAATTCTTGAAATTGCTCGTAAAAAATTGCTCGCATTCCTTCGTCTTTGTGCTGAATATCAAACGAGAAAAACGCTTTTTTTTTGTCTATATCTAACCTAAGGTAAATGTCTTTGCATCTGGTATTGTAATTTACCCACCTTATTTTGTTATGATATACCTTGTTGTATTTTTTCATATACACACCAAAGGTTGTCCAAAATTCTTTTCTCAATGATTTTGATTCTTCTTTTGAATACATAGGATAAATTTCTTTTTGTAAAGAAACTAAATTTTTATCAAAATTTAAGGATTGTCAAAACAGATAACTCAATCAAACAAACAGATAACTCAACAGTTGGATGATTTCACAAAAACGCAGTAACAATTCATTCTCATTTTCGTATATTATTTTATAATAAATGATTAAAAAACAACTTTCTATGAAACTCAATACACTTATTATAGATGACGAACGCAACGCTAGAGAAAATTTACAAATATTGATAAATGAGTATTGTCCCAATCTAACTATAGTCGGATTAGCAAGTAATGTGAGTCAAGCGAAAATAATGATTAAGCAACTTAGCCCAGATTTAGTTTTTTTGGATATTGCGATGCCGGGAGGAGATGGTTTTTCATTATTGAATAGCTATGAGGATAGAGATTTTTCGGTAGTATTTACGACAGCTCATTCCCAACATGCACTAAAAGCTTATAAAGCAGATGCAATAGATTACATTCAAAAACCGATTGACATTAACGATTTGCAAAAAGCATCAAACAAAGCATTAAAATACACGACTTATTCTCTCAGTGACGAAGATTCAGAACAAGTTACAACTGAGGATGAGATAGAAAAAATTTCTATCCCAACAAGAGGTGGGTTTATTTTTATTGAAAATAAGAATATCATCTATTTCAAGGCAAGTGAAAACTACACAGAAATATACTTGGACAATGGAAAAAAAGTAGTGAGTAGCAAAACTATAAAACGATATGAAGAGAAAGTAAATCCACATATGTTTTCAAGAGTTCATAAATCGTACATCATTAATAAGCACAATCATCTATCAGAATTATCTCGCCAAATGGGTAATTTTGCTGTAATGAGTAACGGAGATAATATTCCAATAGCACGAAGAAGATTGTCAGGCTTTATGAAAGAAATAAATTAGAAATTTCATTTAATGATTAATTAGTGCTTAAAAGCAGGAACTGATAATGATTTTTGAGTGAATTTGGCGAATATAGGCACAAAACAGGAGTAAATTTACTCCTGTTTTGTGCCTATAATTTTATGATTCTTATTGTAGGTCAGCTCATTATTATCTAATTTCCATTGAATAACCTCTAAGATTTCTTTTTCATCAAATCCAGGAATATGATTCACCAATTGTTTTATGTTCCATTCATTTTCACTTACCACTAAGGCTACAATTGAATTTATTTTATTGAAAACAGAAACGGATAACTGTTTCTTTTTGTTTTCGATACAAATGTCGCAAACTCCACAATTCTTGAATTCTGTTTCGTCAAAATAAGAAAGCAATAACTTGCTTCGGCAAATGTGCTTAGATTCACATAATTTTATCATGAAATCCAGTTGCTGCTTCTTTACTTTTTTTCTGTCTAAGTATATCTCTTTTGGCAAAATAATCCTGTCTTCATGCACTCTATCTTTTGAATAACTAAGAATGGGTACATCAGAAGCAGGTTTAAAATCAAGAATAGAAACCTCAGTTAAGTAAGTCAGTTGTTTTACAGCTTCCGTTTCGCTTATTTTTAAATTATTAGAAACGGTAAAAGGCGAAATTTTCATGTAACTATCAAAAATACCTTCGTTATTTCTTAATAACAACTGAATCAAAGAATCGTACTTTTTATTCTGAACTTGAAACGTATATAAATTACTATTACTGACCATAATTTTCACTCTAGGCGGACGGTATAAAGCTTCAGAAAGAGTTAAATAACCGGCCAGATTTAAGATAGAAATACAATGATGAGCTACTAGCGGTTGCAAATTAAAACGGTTACAAAAATCTGCTAAATCGAATTCATAATTATTAAACTCCCCTCCTCCAATTGCCAATTGGTAATAATTCCCCAGGCAATTATAGACTTTCTTTATTTCCGATTTTTCAGGGAATTCAAGCTCATGAAATTTCTCAAGCATTAGTTTGTCGCTTGCTTTGTAAAGTAACACAGCAAAGGATTTTTTTCCATCTCGCCCAGCTCTTCCGGCCTCTTGAAAATAAGCTTCGGGTGAAGCTGGGAGCTCAAAATGAACAACAACTCTCACGTCAGGTTTGTCAATTCCCATACCAAAAGCATTGGTAGAAACAATCACCTGGGTTTTGTTTTCTATCCAGTTTTTTTGCTTTTCATCCCTAGATAGCTGAGGTAAACCTCCGTGATAAAAATCTGCTTTTATTCCATTTCTATTCAATAAGTCTGAAACTAGTTTGGTCTTTTTACGGGTATTTACGTATACAATCCCACAGCTATTTGCTTTGCGTAAAATCTTAAGCAATCGTTCTTCTTTGTTTTCTTCTTCCAAAATTAAGTAGCCCAAGTTATCTCTTTCAAAACTTTTTTTGAATATAAACTCTGGTTCAATATGTATGGTTTCGCACACATCTTTTATTACTCTGTTATTGGCAGTAGCCGTTACACCAATTAAAGGAGTTCCTTTTGGCAGTAACTCCATTATTTCGTTTATTTTCTTATAGGCAGGCCTAAAATCATGACCCCATTGCGAAATACAATGCGCTTCATCTACAGCTACAAGATTCACTTTCATTTTTTTTATTCGCGCAATAAAAATCTCGGTTAGCATTCGTTCTGGAGAAACGTATAGAAATTTAATGTCTCCATAAACGCAATTGTCCAAGGCAATATCAATTTCCCTTTTATTCATTCCCGAAAAAATTGCGACAGCCTTTATTCCTCTGCTTTTTAAGTTTTCAACTTGGTCTTTCATCAAGGCAATAAGTGGAGAAACTACAATGCAAATTCCTTCGTTTACCATCCCTGGGATTTGATAACAAATGGATTTTCCTCCACCAGTTGGGAGTAAAGCTAATGTATTATTATTAGCCAATACAGAATCAATAATTGCTTCTTGCGAATCGCGAAAAGAATCATAACCCCAGTATTGTTTTAATATCTCTTGCTTTGTTTTCATTTGCGATATAAAAATACAAAAAGCGTTATGCTTTTTGTTCTTTTCAAGATATATCATTCTTATATTTGACTATTCAAAAAGAAAACTATGTTAACAATTGACCCAAAAGAAATACCCGTTCCTAAATTACATCATTATTTATTGGGAGCTGTAGGTCCAAGACCTATCGCATTTGCTAGTACAATAGATAAAGATGGAAATAAGAATTTAGCTCCTTTTAGTTTTTTTAATGTGTTTTCTGCCAATCCACCTATCATGGTGTTTTCACCAGCAAGAACTGGAAGAACAAACACAACAAAAAACACGTTTGATAATGTAAAAGAAATTCCAGAGGTAGTAATTAATATTGTGAATTATAGTATTGTGGAACAAATGTCTTTGGCTAGTTCTCCTTTTGAAGCTGAAGTAGATGAATTTGTAAAATCGGGATTAACTCCAATAGCTTCTGAAACAGTGAGGCCATTTAGAGTAAAAGAATCGCCTGTACAATTCGAGTGTAAGGTGAATGAAATAATAGAATTAGGAAAAGAAGGAGGAGCAGGAAATTTGATAATTTGTGAAGTGACAAAAATTCACATAAACGAAGATGTGTTGGATGAGAATGGAGTGATAGATCAACACAAAATTGATTTAGTTTCTCGTATGGGAGGAAACTGGTATTGCAGAGCCAATTCAGATTCTATGTTTGAGATTAAAAAACCAATTATGACTGTGGGGATTGGGTATGATTCTATACCAGAAGACATTCGTAACAGTGAAATCTTATCGGGAAATGATTTGGGGAAACTAGGAGGAATAGAACAATTACCAGACGAAACGGATGTAAATGACCATAAACTAATTGAACTGGCTGATTTGTTTGTAGACTTGGAAGACGACCAAAAAAAGTTAGAACTAGAATTACATAAATTGGCCAAACAAGAATTGAAGGAAGATAAGTTAAAAGAGGCTTGGATGACATTGTTAGCATTTAATGAATAAAAAGGGCAAAGAATTAAAAATGGTTTTAATACCTTTACCCAACTTAAATAATATAAAAAATAAGAATGGAATTAGCAGGAAAAGTAAAAGTGATTTTTGACAAACAAACGTTTGGATCAGGATTTGAAAAAAGAGAAATTGTTGTAACTACAGCAGAACAATATCCACAAGATATTAAATTTGAAGTATATAAAGAGAAATGTGATATGTTGAGCAATTTCGCAGTAAACGAAGATGTAACAGTACATTTTAACTTAAGAGGAAATGAATATAACGGAAAATATTTTGTGAATCTTAATGCTTGGAAAATTGACAAAGGAGAAGCAGGAGCGCCAGCAGGAGAAAATGTTGTGCCAAGTAATGCAGCACCATTACCAACTTCAGAATCACCATTTGATTCAGGAAGTGAAGGAGATGATGATTTACCGTTTTAATCAGCAAAAATTTTAAGATTAGAAAAGGGACGATATTTATCGTCCCTTTTTTTGTAACTTGTTTTTTAAAATTTCGATAAATTGACCCAAAATAATTCTGAAATATTTGATTTTGACTCATTAAAAAGAGAGAATGGTGTTTACTACTTGTCTGATGTTAATGATGAGTTTGAAAGACTTTATTTAGAAACTAGGAATAGTGAATCTAGAGTTTTGATAGACGAAGAAGTAAAGCTTTTACCACTAACCGATTTCAATTATAAACTTCATGCTGAGTGGAATTTAAGAAAGCAAACTTCAGATAGATTTTTATACTATTTGAATAAAAAAACATTCAAAACTATATTAGATATTGGTTGTGGAAATGGCTGGTTTACAAATTTACTTGCTCAATCGAATTTAGATTCGAAAGTAATTGGAATTGACATCAATAAAGTGGAGTTGGAACAAGCATCTATAATATTTAATTCAGATAATCTTCAATTTTTATACTTTGATATTTTTGATGACTTGTCATTATTTGATTCGAAATTTGATTTAATAACTTTAAATGCTTCTGCCCAATATTTTCCTGATTTTGAGAATTTACTAGGAAGGATTAAACAATTTTTAACTCCAAATGGAGAAATTCACATTTTGGATTCGCCTTTTTATAAAAAACAAGAAATTGCTCAAGCCAAGGAACGAACAAAACAGTACTATAAAAGTCTAGGAAGTGAAGAATTAAGTGATTTTTATCATCACCATAGTTATAGTGAGCTAAATGATTTTGAGATATTTTATAGGCCATTAAAAGGTTTAAAGAGAAGAATATTAAATAAAAAAGAATCTCCTTTTTATTGGTTCAAATTCTCAAATTCCAACCAAGTGACATCAGTAAAAAAAGGATTTTCTAAAATTGCTGAGGAATATGAGGAATTAGAAGAAAGTTCAAGCTTGATTCAATACAAAAGAAAAATAATAAGAGGGCATTTTTTAAATAGACTTGATAAAGGATGTAATCTCTTGGAAATAAACTGCGGATCAGGATTGGACGCGCTTTATTTTGCAAAAAGAGGTTATAAAGTTCTAGCAACTGATGTTGCAAATGGAATGCTACAAGAAGTAAGGTTGAAAATTGGAAGAAATAAATTGGAAGGGAAATTAAGTTGCCAGAAAGTATCTTTTGATGAGTTAAGTAAATTTGAAGAAAAACAATTTTCTGGTATTTTTTCCAATTTTGGAGGGCTTAATTGTATTGATGGTAGCGAAATAAACCAAGTAATAAAAGATTTTGCTAAAATCATTAAACCTAGAGGAGTAATAACTTTAGTAATAATGCCAAAAAACACCCCTTACGAATGGTTGCGAATTTTGAAAGGAAACAAATCTGCTTTTAGAAGATTAAATACGGATGGAGTAATAGCTAATGTAAAAGGCGAAAAGATAATGACTTATTATCACTCGGCAGGAGAAGTCAAGAAAATGTTGAAACAAGATTTTGAAAACATTCAGATAGAAAATATTTTTACTTTTGGACCTTCAGGGAGTTCGTATCACTATCCCAAGAAATATCCCTTTCTTTTCAAGGTTCTGATTACTATAGATAAATTTTTGAATAAAATAGGAGTGTTGAAAGGGGTGGGAGATTATTATATTATAAGTGCATCAAAAAAAATCAGTAATAATGTCTAAGCATTTAGTTTTGTTAACTCCAGGTTTCCCTGAAAATGAAAATGATTCAAGCATAATTCCTGCGTTACAAATTTTTGTAAAAAGATTAATAGATACACAACCTGATTTAAAGATTAAAATTGTCGCATTTCAATACCCATTCTCTGAAAAGCAATATCAATGGAATGGTGTTGATGTGATTGCGTTAAATGGACAAAATAAAAGAGCAAATAAACTATTGGTTTGGTTCAAGGCTTTCAAAACTTTAAGAAGAATTAATAAGCAAAATAAGATTGACATAATTCATAGTTTTTGGCTTAGGGAATGTTCATTTGTGGGTAGAGTTTATATCCAAAAGAATAAAATAAAACACCTAATTACCGCTATGGGTCAAGATGTATTGAAGTATAATAAATATGCAAAATTTTGTTCCAAAAAAGCGACAATTATTACTTTGTCACAATTTCAAAGCAAAATATTTTATCAAAATTACGGGATAAAATCTCTCATTATTCCTTGGGGAATTGACAGGAGTGAATTCCCAAAACTTAAAAATAAAACAATTGACATTTTGGGAGTTGGTTCGTTAAATGAAGTGAAAAATTACCCCTTGTTTATTAGAGTTATAGAAAGACTTCATAAAAGTGGATTAATTATTAAAGTGGAAATTTTAGGAGGTGGAACATTAGAAGAGCAAGTGATTAATAATATTAAATCTTCAGGTTTGCAAGAAGTAATTAAATTATCGGGAGAAATAAAAAGAGAAGAAGTGCTAAATAAAATGGCAAAAGCAAAGATTCTTTTGCATACAAGTACATTCGAATCTTTCGGTATGGTTTTCATTGAAGCGCTTTATAGTGGAATGAAAATCGTTTCAAATGAGGTTGGTATTGCAAAAAAATCCTCAAGTTGGTATGTCTGTAATGGTGAAAGTGAAATGGAAATAGCTATCATTAGGGCGTTAAAAGAAAAAATAGATAGAGAATTAATATTTAACGTAAATGAAACTGTAAATAGTTATTTGAATGTTTACCTGGATTAATTGGGTGTAAATTTAAATAGTTTTTTCATTTCAATTTGTTTGTCATTTTACAGCTAAAATTTTAGTTATCTTTTTTTTATCAAATTGTAATATCTTATTCAAAACACTATCTTTGCAACCAAATTAAAGCCTAAAAGAATGGAGAAGATAATTTCGGGAATACAACAGATAGGAATTGGAGTTCCAGACGTGGAGAAAATATTCAAGTGGTATAGAGAAATGTTTGGGATAGACATCAAAGTATTTGAAGAAGCTGCGGAGGCTCCTTTAATGATTAATTACACTGGTAATAAAGTGCAAAGCCGAACCGCTACTCTTGCTTTGAATATGGAAAGTGGTGGTGGATTTGAAATTTGGCAATACACAAGTCGTAATACCGAAAAAGCTGTATTTGATATTCAATTGGGTGATTTAGGAATTTATAGTTGTAAAATAAAATCGAGAGATGTAAAGGCAACTTTTAATTTTTTGACAAAAAAAGGAGTTAATATTTTAGGAGATATAACTAAGAATCCTGCTGGAGAAGAGAACTTTTTTATCAAAGATCCAAACGGAAATATTTTTAACATTGTAGAAGGAAAAGGGTTTTTTTTAGACACCAAGCATCCAGCAAAAACTGGAGGAGTAGCAGGAGCAATTTTAGGGGTTTCGGACATGGAAAAGTCCTTGAAACTTTACCAAGATGTATTGGGGTACGAAACAATTGATTTTGATACAACAGGTGAGTTTGGATGTTTCAAAGGGTTGCCTTCTGGAGAGAAAACATTCAGAAGAGTTCAATTGTCTCATAAAAAAGATAAAGTAGGAGCATTTGCAAAATTATTGGGACCAACAACAATAGAATTGGTTCAAGAAATAGGAGGAAACCCAAGGAAAATATTTGAAAATAGATTTTGGGGAGATTGGGGGTTTATTCACCTCTGTTTTGATGTACAAAGAATGGATGCTTTGAAGAAAGACTGTGAAGCAGCAGGATTTCCCTTTACTGTGGATAGTGGTAACTCATTTGATATGGGAGAAGCAGCAGGAAGATTTTCTTACATTGAAGATCCAGATGGAGCATTAATTGAATTTGTGGAAACACACAAAGTGCCTTTAATGAAAAAGATAGGATGGTACATCAACCTCAAGAAAAGAAACCCTGAGAAAAGTTTACCTACATGGATGTTGAAAGCCATGAAAATGAGTAGAGTAAAAAATTAATTAGAATTATAAAGATTAACTAGATGTCAGAAAAAGTTAGAGTAAGATTTGCACCAAGTCCAACAGGGCCCTTACATATAGGAGGAGTTAGAACAGCTTTGTTCAATTATTTGTTTGCAAAAAAACACGGGGGAGATTTTATCCTTAGAATTGAAGATACCGATCAAAAAAGATTTGTAGAAGGAGCAGAGGAGTATGTGATTAACTCATTGAAATGGGCAGGAATATCACCTAATGAAGGACAAGGAGCAGGAGGAGAATATGGGCCTTACAAGCAGAGTGAAAGAATGCACTTGTACAAAGAATATGCAGATTATTTGTTGGATAACGACAAAGCATATTACGCGTTTGATTCTTCAGAAGAATTGACAGAATCAAGAGAAAGAAGCCAAAAAGAAGGGAAAACTTTTGCTTATGATAACATTACTCGCCAATATTTAAAAAACTCAACCAGTCTTTCTGCAGATGAGGTAAGTCAAAGAATAGAAAGTGGAGATCCGTTTGTAATCAGAATGAAATTACCAAGAAATGAGGAGGTAAGATTTTATGATGAGATTAGAGGGTGGGTTGTTGTAAATACAGCCAATATGGATGATAAAGTGTTGTACAAATCGGATGGTTTGCCAACTTATCACTTAGCTAATATTGTAGATGATCATTTGATGAAAATCACACACGTAATTAGAGGGGAAGAATGGTTGCCATCAGCACCACTTCACGTATTGTTATACCAATATTTGGGATGGGAAGATTCTATGCCAAAATTTGCTCATTTACCTTTGATTTTGAAGCCAGATGGGAAAGGGAAGTTGAGTAAAAGAGATGGAGCAAAAGGAGGATTTCCAGTGTTTCCGTTAGAGTGGAAAGATCCTGCATCAGGAGAAATCTCTGCAGGGTATAAAGAAGATGGATATTTTAAAGATGCTTTTATAAACATGTTAGCCTTCTTGGGATGGAATCCGGGAACGGAACAAGAGATTTTCAAGTTGGATGAACTGGCAGAAGCTTTTTCATTGGAAAGAGTTGGGAAATCTGGAGCAAAGTTTGACCCAGTGAAAACGAAATGGTTTAACGAACAATATTTGAAAAGAAAGTCTAACGAAGAATTAGCTTCTTTACTAAAGCCAATGATTGATTTTGATGTGGAGGATGAGTATTTAGCAAAAGTATCTGAGTTGCTAAAAGAAAGAGCTGTGTTTGTAAAAGACATGACCGAAGATGATTTCTATTTTGTTGCACCCACAAATTTTGATGAAAAGACTATCAAGAAGAAATGGAAAGAAAATACCCCTTCTATTATCGAAGCAATGATTACAAAATTTGAAGGAATTGAAGATTTTTCTGCAGAGAACGTAGAATTAGCTTTTAAAGAGTATTTATCTGACAATGAAATCGGAATGGGGGCAGTTTTGCCAAATTTCAGAGTACTAGTAACAGGAAAAGGAATGGGGCCTTCCATGTTTCAAATCTCAGCTATACTTGGGAAAGAAGAAACTTTGTCTCGTCTAAAATCTGGCTTACAGAGGTTTAAATAACCAAGATTTTGGTAGCTTGTCTAATGTTGAAATTTGATAACTTTTGTTATCTCGAAGCAATATTGTATCTTTTTTGACGTAAATTAGTATGTAAATTAAAAAAAGATAAATCTATGTTAGAACTCAGTAAAACTATTCTCAGTAAAATAAGTTTCGACAGGTATTTGTTTAAAAAAGAACTAAAAAAAGCTAGAAAATGGTTAAAACCAAATGAAGCTTTAGTATTGAAAGTATGGTGTCTCGCACAATTCGGACATCTTTATAAAGATGTTATCCTAGAAGTATTTGACGCTAATTAATACAATAAAAAAACCGATAGGTATTACTTATCGGTTTTTTTGTGTTTAATATTTTCTATTGGTAATTAGTTAATCACCAGTTTATTTATTTTTTTAGTTCCATTCACTTCAATAGTCACAAAATAAAGACCTTTGCTCAAGTTATTTTTGTTAATCTCAAACTTAGAATTTCCCTGAGTAATTGTCTCTTCAGTTGCAACTTGATGAACTATTTCGCCAATTGTATTCATTAAGTAAATTGAAACCTTAGCTTCTTTTTTTATGTCTAATTCTACAATAGCTTTCTCGGTCATCGGATTAGGATAAATATTTATTGTACTTAATACATCCAATTCATCAATCCCAACAACATTATTTATATTTATATTATCAATATAAAAGTTATTTCCGTTACCATTTTTCAGTTTGATTTTAAACCTGAAGTTTGGAGAGAAAAAAGAATTATTTATTCCAATGGACATAGATTGCCATTGAGAAGATGAAGGGGAAAATTCAGAATTCATACTTGCAGCAGTAGGATTTAATCCTCTAGAAATTACCCAACTATTACCGCAGTCGTTAGAAATTAAAAACTGAATAGTTTCCAATGACGCACCGACTTTTTTTGCATATGCATAATCAAATGTTATATCCACAGAGCTATTGGCAGTGAGATTTAAAGAAGGACTAATTATTTCACCAATTTGGTTTTCAGTCATCACAAAATTTCTAATTAAAGCACTTTTAATTCCAGATGAATTAATACTACTCAATGAAATATTGGCAGTATCATCAATTACTGTTTCCCATTTAGCTTTAAATTGAGCCTCATTTGTTTCAAATCCTTCTGTGAAAGGAAGTGCTGCTCCCCAAGAAGGGAGTATTGTCATGTATAAATTTTTAGAAATAGTTTTACTGCCGTTAGAATTTGTAACGACTAAAGATACATTATGTTTACCAGCAGAAGAGTAAGTAACAATAGGGTTTTGTAATGAAGAGGTTGAAGGGTTTCCAGAATCAAAAGCCCAGCTCCAACTTGTTGGATTGTGAAAAGAGTTGTCATAAAATTGTACAGGGGTGTTCTCACAAGCAGTACTTTTGTCGGCTTCAAAATTAGCTTCACAAATAATATCTGTAAAAATACCTGTAGCATTTTGGTTTGCCGCAGTAATTAGGTTGCTTCTTCCTCCAATAAAAGAGGTGACTGCAGCTCTCATTTTTGTTTTTTGTCCGTTTGTAAACATTTTAGAACAATAAGAGTATTCCATTATATTTTCCACATTATCTAGTGTTCCACATGTCACTCCGTTAGGGTTACAACTTTGCCATCCAATTGTATTTGGAGTGTCAGCAACTCCATCATCACCAGAACAGTTAGAAGAAAGTCCAGGAGAGTTTGAGTTCCCCCAAACGTGAGGAAGATTCAACCAATGTCCTGCTTCATGAGCAAGTGTTGTGTTAAATCCTGTTTGTGTTGAGGTTCCAAGAGTTCCTACATATTGGTGCAAAACGTGAATTCCATTTCCCATGTCAGAATAATAGGGAGCTCCGGGCCTGTAAGTGTATCCTGCAGCACCACCAATATCTTTAGCAATAAAAATATTCATGTATTTATTTCCAGGAAAATCACCGTGTAAAGCTTTCACAGCATTTGCAGCAGAATTCCCACCTGTATTTGTTGTAGAAGAAAATGTTCTTGTAATTCCACTGAAACAGGTTCCGTCATTTTTTTTCTGAGCTAATCTAAACTCAATTTCAGTGTCGGCAGAAATTCCAGAAAATGCGGAGTTTACAGAACCTACATTTGTGTTAAGTTTTCTGTAAATTTCATTCAAATCATTCAAATCACTTTTAATTTGAGCATCTGATATGTTTTCAACACCACCTTCGTGAATCACATGGTAAACCACAGGGATGTAATAAATCGTTCCAGCTCTGCTATTTGCAGAGTTTTTGTAATTGATTTCATGTTGTGCTTGAACTGCATCTATAGAATCGATTAGATTTTTAAATACAGCATCAGTTTTTACTCGATCAAATACTTCTTTATTGTGAGAACAAAAATTATTTCGACTCACTTGAGCTAAAATTGAATTAGAAGAGATTAATAAAAGTATTAATGTTTTGAATGTTAACTTGTTTATTTTCATAATGATATTGTAAGATATTATAGTAAACACCTTGTGTTAAGAACGTAAATGTAAGTAAATAATTACTTAAAATCGAATGATAATTTCGCATAATTATAATGCTCTAGGCATTCTTTTTTTAATTTTTAAAAAAAATCAATGAAAAAATAAAGGGCACTTTGTCAATAAATATGTACATTTGCAGTTCGAAAAACATTACGAAATAAGTTATGGCAAAAAAAAATCAAACAGTAGAGGAAAAATTAAGATCAGTTTACACGCTACAATTAATAGATTCTAACATAGATAAGATAAGAACTTTGAGGGGTGAATTGCCGTTAGAAGTTGAAGATTTAGAAGCAGAAATTGAAGGCTTAACTACTCGTAAAGAGAAAATAGACACTGATTTAGAAAGACTTGAGACAAGTATTACTGACAGAAAAAACATGATGGCTGAAGCTAAAAACAGTATTGAAAAATATAAAGAGCAACAGGGGAATGTAAAAAATAACAGAGAGTTTGATTCTTTATCTAAAGAGATTGAATTTCAAGAATTGGAAATTCAATTGTCAGAAAAAAAGATAAAAGAATTTAAATTTAAGATAGAAAGTAAAAAAGAAGTACTTGTAGTTGCAGCACAAAAAGTGCAAGAAAAACAAGATTCTTTAGATCAAAAGAATAAAGAACTAGAAGAAATTGTTTCTGAAACTAAAAGTGAAGAGGCTATATTGACTGAGAAATCTGATAAAGAAGCAAAGAAAATAGACGAAAGACTATTGAGAGCTTACAGAAGAATTAGAGGAGGAGCAAAAAACGGATTGGCTGTTGTTCCTGTAGAAAGGGGAGCCTCAGGAGGTTCTTTTATTAGTATACCACCACAAAGACAAATTGAAATCTCTGCTCGTAAAAAAATAATTTATGATGAACACAGTGGAAGAATTTTAATTGACTCTGAATTGGCTGAAGAGTTAAACAAAGATGTTGAAAAAATGGTTACTAAATTATTGAAAAAATAATTTAATCACTTTTACTTTATAATTAATTAGGCTAACTTTTTCATTAAGGTTAGCCTTTTTTAGTATTTTTACAAAAAAGAATAGTTTGGGAGAAAAATTAGCAAATTTCATATTGAGTTTCAGAATACCAATTCTGATTGTTTTGGCATTAATCACTTCGTTTTTTGGTTACTTCGCTTCAACTGTAGAGTTAGATTATGAAGTGCCTCAGTTACTACCAAAAAACCATGCGGACAATATAGCTTATAAAGAGTTTAAAGAGTTATTTGGGAATGACGGATTTAATATCCTTGTAGGGACAAAAGACAAAGATTTCTATACGATTGATAAATTCAACAAATGGAAAGAGTTGGGTGAAGAATTCTCTAAAATTGAAGGAATAGATTCTTCTTTTTCTGAAGCGAATTTTTATACAATTGTAAAGCTAGACAGTTCCAAGCCTTTCAATATACTTCCAATTTCTCCAAATCCTGTTACTAGTGTTAGTCAATTAGATTCTATTAAGAAAAAGATAAGAACATTGCCTTTTTACAAAGGAACAGTTTACAATGACAGCAATGATTTTCATGCTATGTTACTGATGGTAAATCCTGAATTTTTCAATTCCAAAGAAAGAGGAACATTTGTAACCGAAATTAGTGACATTGGTAAAAAGTATGAGCAATACTTTGAAGGGGAGTTGTATTATACTGGTTTGCCTTTTATTCGAGCTAATAATATGCTTAAAATAAGTTCGGAATTGACAAAGTTTATGATTCTGTCACTTTTGGCTACAATTTTAGTTTTATTCTTCTTCTTTAGGTCTTTTCGTGTCGTTGGAATCTCAATACTTATCGTATTAATAGGGGTAGTTTGGACTATTGGAATTGTCGGAATTTTCAACTATAAATTATCTATAATTATGGGGTTATTACCTCCATTAATTATTGTAATTGGAATCCCTAACTGCGTTTACCTAGTTAATAAATACCAGCAGCTATACCTTGATTCAAAGGATAAACAGTATGCTTTAAGGAATGTAATCACCAAAATAGGTCACATAACATTTCTAACTAATGTAACTACAGCATTCGGATTTGGAACTTTTGTTTTTACAAATAGTCAGCTTCTTTATGAGTTTGGTTCAGTAGCATTTTTCAGTATAATATTGTTGTTTCTTCTAACAACATTATTGATTCCAATATTATTTAGTTTTTTCAATCCGCCAAAAGAGAGGCACATGAAGCACTTGGAAAAAAATTGGATAGGAAAGCTTCTAACACTTTTGAGGCATACAGTTCGTCATAAAAAGAAATTCGTTTTTGCAATTACTATTTCTTTGGTTTTTATTTGCATGTATGGAATTACCTTCCTCAAACCTTCGGGAAAAATGGTGGATGATTTACCAAATGGAGATAAAGTAAAAACCGATTTAATTGTGTTTCAAGAAAACTTAGCTGGTACAATGCCCTTTGAAATTGTTCTGGATGTAAAAAACAAAAAAAACAGACTAAGAAAAAGTATTCTTGTAAGAATAGATAGTGTCCAAAGGTATTTAGAATCGTTTGATGAAATTTCTAAAACAACTTCTTTAGTTGATGCACTAAAATTTGTGAATCAATCGGTTATTTATAATGGATCACCAAGTGATTATCAAATTCCCGAAACCAAATACCTAAGGCAAATCAGTAAAAGAATAGACCAAGACACTATAAAATCAGTAGGAATCTCGATTAATATGTTTATGGATTCTACTGGAACAAAAACCCGCATTACCTCACAAATTGAGGATGTAGGTGTTGATCAATTGGATAGTATTTTAGATGTTGTAATCCCTAAAATAGACGAAATTTTGAATCCGAATAAAAAGATAATCACTTCTTTTTTGTTGAAAATAAAGAACGCAGAAAACGAAGTGAAATTAGCTTTTATGGATTCATTACTATATGAATTTCCATACATTGAATACTCCTATTTAGCGTTACTTAAAAATGAAAGTCCTGAAACCTATAAAAAATATGACAAGGATGGTTTGGATTATCAAGCCATTGTTTCAAGTGACTACGAAAACCTAGAAAAAGCAGCTGACTATACTTTTGTTGGAAACAGAGTAACAGGTTTTATAGTCCCATTTACTAAGGGAACAAAGTATTTAATTATCAATTTATTAATAAGTCTTTTGTTAGCAATCATTGGAATATCAATATTAATGGCATTTTTATTTAAATCCTTTTGGATTGTTATCATTTCTGTTGTTACTAATATTATTCCATTGCTATTTACTGCAGGAATTATGGGGTATTTTGGGGTAGATTTAAAACCATCCACAATTTTAGTATTCAGTATCTCATTAGGAATATCGGTAGATGATGCGATTCACTTTTTGGCTAAATTCAAACAAGAATTAAAATTAAATAACAATGAAATTAGCAGATCTGTGTATGCTGCTCTTCGAGAAACAGGAGTTAGTATGTTCTATACTTCTATTATTTTGTTCTTTGGCTTTTCTATCTTTATGGCATCAAGCTATGGAGGAACACAAGCTTTAGGAATATTAGTTTCCATTACTTTGTTAGTTGCCATGCTATGCAACCTTGTTTTATTGCCTTCTTTATTATTAAGATTCAAGAAATTAATAGAAAAATAAGATGTTAAAAAGATTTGCTCTTTCCATATCAAGTGGTTTAATCTTAGGGTTAAGTTGGGTAGAAATAACGGGATTTTTCCCATTAATTTTTATCGCATTAGTTCCCTTCCTTATTTTGGAAGATGAAATCTACAGCAAGAAATTAAGCAGTACAAAAGTGTATATTCATGCTTTTGTAATGTTTGCTATTTTCAATTTAGTTACCTCTTGGTGGATTTACCACGCCTCTCCCGAAGGCTTAGTAATGGCAGTGATATTCGGGTCAATTCTAGTTGCTTTTCCATTTTGGTTCTTTCATCTTACAAGAAAATTTGTAGGAAACAAAGAAGGATACATAGCTTTTGTAATCAATATTTTGGCTTTTGAATGGATAGATTATAGGTGGCCACTTTCACACCCTTGGTTACCCTTTGGTAATGTTTTTGCTAACAGTACTGATATAGTGCAATGGTACGAGTTTACGGGTGTAGAAGGAGGAACGTTATGGGCTATCTTAATTAATCTAGTCCTATTTTTTGGATATAAAAAATTCAAAAGTGGAGTAAAAATTAGTCAGTTTAAATCTCATATTATTGGATTACTCCTTTTAATAATCATTCCTATTTCAATCTCTTACTTTATAAAATCAAGAGTAGATTTAGGAGAAAACAACCCAACAATTTCTATCGTGGTTTCGCAACCCAATATAGATCCGTACAAAAAATTTGATGGAGGACAGACAAGTTTGGATCAATTGAAGAATATGTTGAATGTGACAAAAAATTCTATTTCTAATCATACAGAATTAATAATAACACCCGAAACAGCAATCCCAAGAACATTGGAAGAAAACATGATTCGCTATTCAGATGAAGTACAAATTGCTCAGGTCTTCCTTCATAAATTCCCTAATGCAAAAATATTGACTGGAGCTTCCACTCATGCTTTTTTTGATGAAGTAAATTCAAATGCTTCAAGAGAATTAAAAAACGGCAATGGGTATTATGAGAGTTATAATTCTTCTTTATTGATTGATTCGACTGAAAATGTAGAAATATATCACAAAGCAAAATTGGTATTAGGTGTAGAAACTTTGCCCTTTAAGTTTATTACAAAACCCCTAGAATCTATTTTTGATTTAGGAGGGACAAGTGGTTCATTAGGGATTTCTAAAGAGCCTAAGATCTTTGTGGTAGGAAATGCTAAGATTGCTCCTACTATTTGCTACGAATCAATTTATGGAGAATATACAAGTGAATTTAGTAGGAAAGGAGCTAATGTAATTGCAATAATTACCAATGATGCATGGTGGTATGATACTCCAGGATATAAACAATTATTAGCTTATGGGAAATTACGAGCTATAGAAAACAGAAAATGGATAGCAAGATCTGCTAACACTGGAATTTCCTGTTTTATAAATCCTTTAGGAGATATTGTGAAACGAACAAAGTGGGAAGCGGCAACCTCTATTTCTATGGATGTTCCCTTAATGGAGGGGGTAACTTTTTACGCTAGTTATGGCGATTACATCAGTAGAATAAGTGTTTTTATAGCTGCATTATTATCTCTATTGACTCTCGTTAGAAAGTTCAAAAAGAAAACTATATAAGTTTAATTTAAATCCTTTTGCAAAAGTTTTTGCATTATACAAAAAAAGTATATATTTGCATCCAATTAAGGCTGGTGCCTTAGCTCAGTTGGTAGAGCAATGGACTGAAAATCCATGTGTCCCCGGTTCGAATCCGGGAGGCGCCACAAGCTAAAAACCTCTAAAACATTGTTTTAGAGGTTTTTTCGTTTTTAACTAAATCTTAGAGCGTACTATTTAAAAATTTGAAGCGTACTTTTCAATCTTTAACTTCGACCGAACTCTTCAGTTAGTTACTAATTGGAACATAAAGTTCAGAAAATCGAACCTAAAGAGTGTTAAGACAAGGAAATAATTTTGATGATACTTTAACCTAGATAAATATAAGTGTAAACAAAAAATCTAACTACTCACGACTAAGTAGTTAGATTTAAATTTTTCAAAAGGTGTTATTTGGAACATTACTCATGGCAAGATAGCTTTATTAGCATCTATTACCTTCAAAAAGAGTTTTTTTTATTAGATTGAATATCATATTTTTATATTGATAATCTATAGCTTTTTTTACAAAAAGCTTGATTTTTTTCGTTATATTTGTTTGAAAGTAAGTACCAAAAAAAATGGCTAATTAATTTATAATTTTAAATTGACTAGTTTGATCATAGCTAGTTTTCTGTTTTTTTAATTTAGGTTAAAATATTATATGAAAAAAAATGAATATCAAAACTTTATAATCGATCAAAGCATAGATGTTATTTGGATTGTTAACCAAGATTTTCAATTGGTCTATGCAAATAAGTCGTATTTTAGCTTTATGATAGAAGCGACTGGGGAAGCAAAAAAGCTGAAACAGTCCGCATTTATTAAATTCTTTGGGGAGGAGGATATTCAAAAATGGAAAGCCTATTACAAAAAAGCACTTAAAGGAGATTATTTTGAAATAGAAGAGCATTTTTATAATGAAAAATCGAATGAAATTAAATACAATCAAATTACTTTTGAACCCTTAACTGACGAACAGCACAAAGTTTTTGCAGTAGCTTGCCGATCAAAAGATATTACACGAATAATTCAAGAAAGATCTGAAGTAAATCAATTAATGGATGCTTCATTAGATGTTTTTTGTACGATAAACGAACAGGGTAATTTTGTGTATGTGAGTGCTGCTTGCAAAAAGCTTTGGGGGTATTCACCCAAAGAGTTAATCGGAAAATCGAACAGTAACTTGACTTTACAAGAAGATGTAACCAAAAAGAACGAAATAACAGAAGCTATTCTTAGTAGTCAAGATATTAAATCTTTCGTTAACCGTTATAAGAAAAAAAAGGGCGAGATTGCCTATAATTCATGGTCGGGAAGGTGGGATAAGAGTTCCAAACTCATGTATTGTGTAGTAAGAGATGCCAAAGAAAAAATTAAGGAAGAAGAAAAAACTCTACAGAGCGAACAAAGATTTAAAGATTTGGTTCAAGAGGGTTCTGACCTCATAGGAATAATAGATAAAAAGGGTAAATATACTTATATTAGTCCAACCAGTACTACCATTCTTGGTGTTGAGCCGAAAGAAATTATTGGAAAAAAGGCTCTTGACTTTGTTCATCCAGATGATTTAGAAAGAGTTTTAAGTAGTCTAAAAAAAATAAAGACAGAAAAGAAGTTAGTATTAGAGCCCTTTCGTCTTCAAAATAGGAAAAAAGAATGGAGGTGGGTTGAATCTGTGTTAACTAATATGTTGGATAACAATGCAGTGAATGGGATTGTGTCAAATGCGAGAGATATAACAGCTAAAATTGAGGAACAAGACAGACTAAAATTGCTAGAAAGTGTCATTACCAATACAACAGACGCTATTTTAATTACCGAAGTAGAACTACAACAGCCACTTGGACCTAAAATAATATTTGTAAATGAGGCTTTTACGAAAATGACTGGGTATTCATCCGAGGACGCAATTGGTAAGACGCCTCGAATACTTCAAGGGCCAAATTCGAACAGAGAAGAATTAGCAAAACTGAGTCGTTCACTCAAAAAATTTGAGCCTTATGAAATGACTACGATTAATTACAAGAAAAGCGGAGAAGAATTCTGGATAAACTTTACAGTGACTCCTGTAGCAAACGAACAAGGTAGATACACCCACTATATAGCTACAGAGAGAGATGTAACGGAGAAAATTACAAAGGAACTTGAAAAAGAGCTGACAGATAAAATAGGAGAGATTTTCAATCAAAACATTGATAATGATACAGTCGAATGTTTATCTTCTGTTTGTCAGCAGATTGCTAAGTTTGGAGATTTTGATTTCAGTGAAATTTGGTTACCTGCTATTGACACTAAAACGATTAATCTTGTAACTAACTATTCTCAAAGTAAAGCTGGAAATATTTTTTACGACAAAGCTAAGGATTTAGATTCCTATGTTTTGGGAGAGACATTTACTGGCTATGTTTGGAAAAATGAAAAGACAGAGATTATAGGAGATGACGATGAGAATTGGCGACTCTTTAAAAGGGGAGTATTTGCAAAAAAAGCAGGTATTAAAGCCATTATGATGGTGCCCTTAAAACATAAAAAAGAGGTTATTGGCGTACTGTTGTTGGGGACGAAAAAAACCAAATCTGACTTGGTGTTGTATTTACCACTTTTTCAAAAACTGGAGTTAACAATTGGGGCTCAACTCAGCCGAAAAAAAGTAGAAACCGAATTAGCACAAATTTTTAATTTTACTCCTGACATGATTTGTGTAGCCGATTTTGATGGCTATATAAAAAGAATGAATCCTGCTGGTTTAGAAATTCTTGGTTATTCATTAGAAGAAATATGCTCACGTCCACTCAAATCATTTATACACGAGGAAGATCGATTGCAAACGCAAGAAAAACTAACAGGACTATTCAAAGGAGAAAGCGTCCGAAAATTTGAGAACCGTTATATTACAAAAAAGGGAAAAATAGTGTGGTTAAGTTGGACTGCTAGTCCAGTTCTAGAGCATGGTATGATCTATGCGGTTGCCAAGAACATTACAGAAGAAAAGAAACTAAGGGAATTGAATAGCGAGGTTGGAAGACTCCTCAAAATAGGAGGTTGGGAATTTGATATAGTAAATGAAACCCTATATTGGTCTAATGAGGTACATCAATTACATAAAACAGACCCCAACTCATTTTTGCCAACTTTAGAAAATGCTATCAATTTTTACAGAGCTGATTTTCGCGAAATAGTCAGATTAAAAGTTGAAGAATGTATTGCTACTGGAAAAACAATTGAATTTGAGGCTGTAATTGTGACTGCAGAAAAGAAGGAACTGTGGGTTCGAGCCCGTGGTAATTCTGAGTTTGTTGATGGTAAATGCAAACGAATTTACGGAAGTTTTCAAGATATTCATGAGCAAAAGTTAGCCGCTATTGAACTAGAGCAAAGTTTGAAAGAATTAAGAGATTATAAATTTTCTTTAGACCAGTCTGCCATTATCTCTTTTGCAGATAAAAAGGGAGTGATCACTTCTGTGAATGATAACTTTTGTAACATTTCAAAATATGAGAGAGAAGAGATTATCGGAAAATCCCATCATCTAATTAATTCTCACTATAATTCTAAAGAATTTTTTAACGATGTATGGAAAACTATTGAATCAGGAAATGTGTGGCGTGGAGAATTAAAAAGTAAGGATAAAGACGGATTCTTCTATTGGGAGGATACCACTATTGTTCCTTTTTTGAATAAAAAAAAGAAACCCACTCAATATTTAGCCATTCGTTTTGACATTACAAATCGAAAAGAAACAGAACAAGAAAAAAACATCTTACGGGAAACTATAGAAAACAGCTTAAATGAAATTTTCATGTTCGATTCGAAAACCTTTCATTTTAGCTATGTAAACCAAGGAGCACTTACTAACTTAGGCTACTCAGAAGATGAAATAAAAGTATTAACTCCAATAGATATAAAGCAAGGCGTAACAAGAGCCTCTTTCAAAAAGATAGTTGCCCCTTTAGTAAATAATGAAAAAGAGAAAATAGTCTTTTTCGCAAATCACAAACGAAAAGATAATACTTTTTATCCGGTGGAAGTTCATTTACAATTAGTAGAACAAGGTATCACAAAAAGTTTTTTAGCAGTAATACTCGATATTACAGAACGAAAAAAATCAGAGCAAGTAATTCTCAAATCTAATGAGCGATTCGAAATAGTAACTGAAGCAACTAATGACACCATTTGGGATTGGGATATTGTTCAAAAGACGTTTTACCGTTCTAAAGCCATTGAAAAATTCTTTGGAAAAAAAGCTCCAAAATTAATGATTGAGAGCGATTTTTGGCAAGGTAACTTCTATCCAGATGACAAGGAAAAAATTCAGAAGAGTGTTGATGATGCAATTGCTGATCCATTATGTAACAGGTGGGAACAGGAATATAGAATAATTAATTATCAAGAAGAAATAATCTATGTAATAGATCGGGGAGTAATCATAAGAGATGAAGAGGGAAAAGCAATTCGTATGGTTGGAGCTATGACTGATATTTCAGAACAGAAACAAATGGATCTTAAATTAAGAGATGTTAACCAAGAGCTTCAACAACATACACTCGAACTAGAACGCTCGAATAAAGAATTAGAGCACTTTGCTTTTGTTGCTTCTCATGATTTACAGGAGCCACTAAGAATGGTCTCTAGTTTTATGGATCTATTGAAACGAAAATATGGAAATCAATTTGATGAAAAAGGGCATCAGTATATTCATTTTGCAACAGATGGAGCAAAAAAAATGAAACAAATAATTTTGGACTTGTTGGACTATTCTAGAGCTGGAAAATTGACTGAAGAGCTTGTAGCTTTTGATTTAAATAAAACGCTAGAAGACTATAAAACCTTAAGAAGAAAAATAATTGAAGAAAAAAAGGTAATCATTCTGAATGATTCACTTCCATTGGTTACCAGTTATAAAGTGCCGCTAACCCAAGCTATTCACTCCATTCTGGATAATGCAATTAAATATTCTAAAGAAGATGTCCAACCAAAGATTGAAATTTGTGTTTCAGAAAATGAAAAGGATTGGATAATTGAAGTGAAAGATAATGGAATAGGGATAGATAAACACTTTTTTGAAAAAATATTTATCATCTTTCAGAGATTGCACGACAAGGATAAATATGAAGGAACAGGAATTGGCTTGTCTATAGCAAAGAAGAATATTGAATCCTGTAATGGAAAAATTTGGGTAGAAAGTACCGTCAACAAAGGCAGTACATTTTATTTTACCATCAATAAAATCAAACAATGACAGAACTACATATTTTATTAGTAGAAGACAATGAAGGTGATATTGTTTTGACGTTTGACGCTTTTGAGGAAAGTAAGATTAAAACTAAAATAAGTGTCGCAAAAAATGGTAAAGAGGCTCTGGATTTCCTTTTTAAGAGAGAGTGTTTCAAAGATGTAGAAAAACCAGATCTAGTCTTACTAGATTTAAATATTCCTATATTCAGCGGCATGGAGGTTTTAAAGGAAGTAAAACAACACCCCAGATTGAAAACAACACCTATAATCATATTAACAACTTCTTCAAATCCAATTGAAATCAGTAAGGCATATGAATATCACGCCAATAGTTTTTTAACCAAACCAATCAATATTACTGAAATCTTGAAAACTATTCTCTCTTTCGAAGAATTTTGGTTAAAAATTTATAAATTTTCAGACAATTAGTAAAATGAAAACAGCTATTACTTCGGCAGCTCCATTAACTATTTTAGTTATTGAAGATAATCTAGGAGATTTGTTTCTTATTAAAGAATACATTGAAGAAATGTTTTTTAACTCCACAGTTACTCATGCGGTTAATTATTCGGAGGCATATAACCTCTTATCAAAACAAGACTCTCCATTTGATTCGATTTTATTAGACGCTACACTTCCTGATAATCAAGGCTTAAAACTTGTTTCAGATATATTGCTGCTGGCTGATCAGTCTCCAGTACTTATGCTAACTGGATATGAGAATTTGGATTTTAGTATTAAATCTCTTTCTCTTGGGGTATCAGAATATCTTTTGAAAGATGAATTAAATGCCCATTTACTTCACAAAAGTATATTGTTTAGTATTGAAAGAAAAAAGTACAATCAAAACATTGAAGAATCAAAAAAAAAGTACAGTGATTTATTTCATTTGAGTCCAATTCCAATGTGGGTATATGAAGTTTCAAGCCTTCAAATATTGAAAGTAAATCCTGCTGCAATTAAACATTATGGGTTTTCAGAATCAGAGTTTTTAGATCTATCTATTTCGCATTTAATTCCAGATAATGAGTATGAGAGAATGGATAAGTTATATAGCGAACCATCCATTGAATCTGCTAAAACTACGTGTCATAAATTAAAAGATGGAAAGATAATTCAAGTTAAAATTGAGCAAAACTACCTAACACTAGATGACCGTCAATGCTGTATCTTGTTATCAAATGATATCACTGAACTGATAGAGAGTCAAGATTCATTGCGTACGGCATATAAAAACATTATAAAAATTGAAGAAAAAGAAAAAGAGAAGTTTGCCGCTGAATTACACGATGGTCTTTCTCAAAATTTAGTTGCGGCTAACATGATTTTTTCTTATTTGAAAAAACAATTGCCCCAATTAGCAGCAGAACCTAGAGCAGCTATTTTAAACAAAGCTTTACAAGATTCTTTAGATGAGTGTTCTCAAATGATTAGAGAAATTAGGCCAAAAAGAATAATTGAAAACGGATTTTATAGTGAAATAGAGGAATTAATTGAGACAATTAAAGCCGCTGGGGACATAGAAGTCTTGCTTTTAAATAAGGCGGATATGGATAATCTATTTGGTTATTTCGATTTAATGCATATTTACAGAATTACACAAGAATTATTTAACAACTCATTGAAATATGCTTCAGCCCATCAATTTGAATTGAATTTTTCAAATCAAGGTGATGAAATTCAACTTCTGTATAAAGATGATGGGAAGGGAATCACAAAAAAAATCTTGAATGCTAAAAGTAGCTTTATCAGTTTAAAAAGAAGAGTACAAGTTTTAAGTGGTTCTATGGAGGTTAAAAGTACCTTAAATAAAGGGATAGTTTTCCAGATTAATATTCCATTAAAAAAAATAGAGTAAGTACTCTTCCTCACTCTATTTTCCTTATAATTAATAAAATGATAGCTTAATATTACTACTTTTACTATTCCAGAACTGATGCATGAGAACCAATATTTTCATAATTATTTTTTTTAAAACATTTACTTAACTCTTTTTTTATAATGATTTAAGAGATTTTATAGCTGTATGCTCTAGCATTTTTTTTAGTTTATTGAGTTAATTGGTTACGAAAGGCAATGGTTTTTTTATCTGCACAGTTGTACCGTAATTTATTACTAAGATCAATAATCCTAGTTTTTTATTTATATTCGTTTCATTGCGTAAAGCTGAGTTTTTGAATAAAAAGACCCATTATATATAATCAAGGAAAGAGATTAATTTTCATCCTAAATTACCCCATAAAAATGGATAAAAAAGATAAAATAAAACAACTTACTTTAAAATACAATGATATTTTATTGGAATCAATAAGAATTGCGTTGTCCGAAGACTTGATTAATCTTATTGTTGTAAATCAAGAGGATCAAGATTTTGGTTTGGTTGAATTTATGAGTAAAAAAAAGGAATTTAAAAACTTTGTACTGACTGAGTTTCTGAAAAACAATAGTAATCCTGTGATTAAAGAACTGGCAGAAATGGAAGAAAGGCAGTTTAAATTTAAAAAGAAGATAAAAAAATAAAGTTTTTATTTACTGAAACAAATTCACTCTCACTGCAAATCCTACATTTTGATTCATTGTAGGGAATGAAGTAGAAATAAATGGATTTGTCATAACACGATCGTAATAAAATCTCAATGTAAATTGTTTAGTCAATACATAGTTTGCAGATGCTTTTATAGCTATATATCTTTGTCCAGCAGTAATTTGATTTTGTTCTTGATCTATCTTTCTAATAATTGTCTTATTGTTTCTTAGAGAGAAATCAATTTGTGCATCAATATCACTTATAGGTTGTTTTTTACCAATCTTAATAGGGAATTTAACATTCTGGAATCTGTACCCAGCACCAATTGTAATTTCAGTTCCTTTCAGTTCAGTAATTTGATTGTTGGTAAGACTCAATCCAATATTTCTATTTGATCTGTATTCAAAATTTGTTTTAAGACTGTTATTCCAAGTCATGTTAATCTTAATAAGCGGATTAAATTGCTCAGTAATTGAAACAGCCATTACTTGATTCTCTGGCCTTATATTGTTAGAAGCATCCCTTCCAAAGTCTTTTCCATCTATGTCGGTTACAGCTTCTAAATCGGTGTTGAAATTCGCCACAGTAAAGGTAGAGTTATAGGCATGTGTTATCACAATGTTTTTAAACATTTTTTTAATTGCAGGAATTCTGTTCAACCCATCAATAGTTAATCTCCAGTTTAAAGCAGGAATTGCACTAAGTGGATTAAGAGTTTTTTTAGTTAATGCTTTTCCAGAGTAGGCAGCAATAAATGAAGACATAATAACTTGGGATTGGTTATTTCCATAACCGTCATAAAATCCGTTACTGTCTAGCGCAGCAGTAGAGTAAGGATTGTCATCGTGCAACAAGGTAGAAGCTTGTTTTCTGTAATTCAATAAATCATCAAATAATTTTGAGTTTCCATTACTATCCGTTTTTTGAAAAGCTGTTCTTATCGAGTTGAAAGAATAACTGTAATTTCCAGAACGCATTGTATTAAAATTATCATATCCAAGTGGTAATCCTGTAATTGCATCTCTCGTCCAAATAAAATTCTCATTCATATTTTCGGAGTAAATATAATTGGCAGATAGTTCTAATCGTATTCCTTTAAAAGGTTCAAGTGTTGCTCTTGAAGAGAAGTTTTTACTGTGATTGGTAGTTCTTTGCGCATTGATGTATTGACTTGCTTCTCCAACAAGCCATCCATTTTGTGCAGCTTTTGTTGCAAAATCATTATTTGTTTCTCTTCCAAAGAAGTCTCTTTCTTGCTCTCCTCCAAATACAAAGCCAAGGCCAGGTGCAGAAAAATTGTTTCCTAATCCAAATACATCCGTTTTTGGAGTATAACCAGGTAAAAACTGTCCATCAATAGTAGAATAAGTAAAAGAAACAGTTTGTAATGACATCAGTACTTTTGCAAATCCATCTACAAGAGTAATTTTGTTTGGATCTTTTTCTTTTTTCTTTTTCGCCTTATCTTTATCATCTCCTTTTGTATCAACAGGTGCTCCTTTTTGAGTTTCAAATCTAGATCTTGAATTTCTAGATTTTCTCCCTTTTTGATTCACTTTTTTGAAATATGGAACTTTGTTATACAAATTCTTCATATCAAAATTACCTGTCCAGCTTATATTTCTAGAGTTTTGGATTGTGTTACCCAATGAATCTTGAGATAAAGGAGCTCTTTGCCAATCGTAAGTTGTTTGGTACTTAGTTGTAAGGTTTACAAAATCCAAGACAGGAATTTTCTTAAATGGCCATGTATAAGTTAAATCAGCCGATTGTAAGTAATGGTTATTTTCTCCTAAGTTTTTAAAACTTTCAAGAACACTGTCTCTGTTCATTTCAAATTCATCTGGATATAAAGTCTTATCAACTTTCAAATCTCCAGGCTCACGAATCAAAGCTTGGTTATTTGCGCTATAATTTAATTGGAGTCCTTGCATTAACTTCCAGTTCATATTATAAACTCTATCCCAAGTAAATGTTTTACTAAACTGAGGAATAATTAATGCGTTTCCAGTAATGTCTCTTGCGCTAGTTTCTGAGTAAGTTCTATCAATATTAGTGGTAAAAGCAAATTGTTCTGGAAGTGGTTTGATATTTATATCGCGTACAATTCTAAACCATTTATTAGACCTCAATAGCTTGTTATTTCTAAAAGGGGAATAAGGTTTTAATTTCGTTTGATACGTATATGTTAATGCTCCGTTATATTCCCTAGTTGTATTATAAGCCGTTTGAATATCTCTTCGGTACAGCTCATTGTAAGAATAGGTGAATCCAAAGTTTTTAATATCCCAAGGAAATGATTTGGTTGATTTCTTTTTGGGAGAAATCCTCACATTTGTGAAATTGATACTTCTTCGTACAGTAATATCTCTGGCGGCTTTTATTCTTTCCTGTTGTTCTTCAATCGAAGCATCTTCAAGTGATTTTTCAAATTCAATGTCAGGATTCAATGGATCAAACATGGGGTCAATTACACCCTGAGAAAATCCTAAATATAAGGGAAGCTGAACTCCTGCATCCTTGCCAAAAAACTTTCCTAATTGAATACTGGTTGTTGCATCTACTTGATTTATTGTTTCTCTTTGTCTTTCACTTACTCTGTCTTCAATTCCTCCAAAACCGGGCGTACTAATAGACCCTGCCAATGAAATTGTTGCAAAATCTGCCAAGTTTGCTTGTACACGAGATTGTGCAGCCCATCCTCCTGAGTTTTCAAAATCACTCATTCTTAATTCATTCACCCATATTTTTACACATTTTTCATCTCCAATATCTGGTTTCCAAGGATGGTCTTTTTTCTTATTTGGGTTTCTTATTCCAATCATGATTGTTTTAAGATCAGCTAAATTTGGATTACCAATAACCTTAATCATATGCTTTGCATTCCTAGGTGAAGCTTGTTCAAATATAGATAGGAAAGAAGAAGAAGTGGAACCTAAAGCATTGTTACGCATTATTTTTAATCGCTTAAGCTCTTCAAGTACAATTTCTAAATTGTTTTCTTCAGGCCAAATGTCTTCAGGGCTTGATGCTCCATAATCTGTCATTTTTATTGGCATCTCATATTCGTAGTAATTATACTTGAAATCTGTTCCTAACCTTACAAAGATTGTAACGTCTTCATCTCCTACAGTATTGGTACTACTTGTATGTTGTTCCCCGTGTACATACATTTTAATTTTTTTATAATTCAATACATCAAAATTAATACTTCTGAATGCAGCTTTAGCAATTCCGTCTTCCAATCCACAAACTTCCATTTCTAAGGATTGCTCATTTAAATTAGCTTGAACAGCAGAGTTTGGATTTATTTCTCTAATAACTCCAGGAGGAATAGCATATTTGATTGGAACTCTACTTCCATTTTCTTCAATATTTACAGCAGAAATATTAAAGATTGTTCCCGAAGGATCACTCTGAATTATTTCTCCTTCATCCACTATATCTTGGTCATATCTTCTCCAGGTTCCTCTTAATAATTCTAATCGAGCAAACCTTAGTATAATAGGTTTATCAAAGTTTTTCATGAAGATTCTCATAAATCGAATAGACCTAAAATCTTGTATTCCGTTTACAGTTTTAGTAGGTTGTTTTACAGGGATCCTATATTGATACCAAGTCACTGGTTTTTGAGAAGCATCATGAATTCTTTCTATTTTATCTACAATAAAGTTTTTTCCAACCTCCATTTGTCCAGGACCGATATTAATTTTGTATTGGAAGTAACTTTCGGTTTCGTTTAGGTTATTATCTCTATTTATATCTTCCACATCTGGGCTTGTGGTTTTTGAAGTAGGGTAAGAAGCTGCATTCAAAGACTGAGATTGCTCATCTGTGGCAGAGTTTCCTTCCAGTCCATTGTAGCGTTTGTAACGCTCAATAATTGTTGCATTTGCATTGTCATAATTATCATCTCTGTAAAATGTATAATCATCTGCAGAAGGATCACTCAATAACTTAGTTTTTGCTGCTGCTGTCAATCCTGATGCACTTACCCAGGCAACCCAAGTAGAGAAAAAAGCAGATTCATCCGTATTAGAAAGTCCGTCTAGTCCAACATCTTGAAATTTTCTAGTAGCTGGATTATTATCAAATGCTGTAATAATTTGTTGTGTGGTTGGGATTCTTCCCCAAGCAGTAGTGGAAAGAGTAGAAGCATTGTAGATTCCATCTGTCGGTAATCCATTTTCATAAGATTTAGTTCCATCTCTTAATATATCTTCAGAAACATTTCCTAGATTAAAGTATAATTCACCTCCAGTTCCATTTGGCGCATCATCATTTGTTCCTCCACCAACAGAAGAATTAAGTGGATCCATTACCCAAAACTGAATGTATTCTATGTTAGCATTTTCAAAATCATTGGTTTGGAGTTGCCTCATTATTCCTCCCCATCTAGTTTTAGGACTATTTAAATTTCCATTCAAATCCAATCCAGCAGAAATAGCTGAAGGATTAGCATCAAAGTTATAAGGCCCTCTTTCAGAAGGAAAATAAGCTAAGTTAAACATAGCAATTCTATCAATTTGTCCAGCAGTAGGATCAATAGAACGATTAAATAATTCAGTTTCTTGAACCAATCTCATCATATGATTAAATTGAATTGCATCTGCATCTACATAACTAGGAACTAATCCTCTTTCTTCATAAAAAACGGAAGGATCGTAAACGTTCCAGTTAAATAAAGCTCTATTTTTCCCGTAGTCTCTATTGTCGATAAGAGAAGCTTCAGGAAATAAATCAGGTTGCCCTTGTGGAGTACTGGCTAATACCCACGTATTAAATGAACGAATATCAATGGAAGATTGGCTCCCTTCAAAATCATCAATAAAAGATTGTCCTTCATCTCCAATAGCTTTATTATGTCCAGGTATGAGGTAAGCTGCCTCTAAAGAAGCAGTAATGGTAGACTTTTCTTTTGTATTAATAAAGGGTATATTATCTACTAATTTTGTTAAAAACGGAGCCTCACTTTGGAAGTTACTGTTTATCCCTAGCATAGTATTGACAACTGGCTCATCTCCAATATTCACTTTTTGTGTCATTGGTTTTTCAGAAAGCCTCAATACGGTTGCACCAACATTGAAGTTTTTATTAAATTCATAATCAAAATGAGTTCCTAATAAAGTTTTCTGAATTGAAGTAAAGAGCGAATTACTTTCTAAGGATATTTTAATTGGAGTCCCAGAATTCATTACTCCATCATTCAATATTTTTACTCTACCTATGTTGTAATTTACCGTATAATCTTGATTTTCGATAAGTTTTACACCTCCAGCAGTTACTGTTACAGAACCTTGAGGAATGTTAAACGCATTAAGAGAAATTTCAGAACTATTGGCAGACTCGTAGGTTCCTTTTATAGTAAACCTATTTAATTCTGGCGATTGAAGTGCTAGTGTTTTTGTACTGTCATACAATTGAGGGTAGGCAATTGTGTTTACAATTGTAGGTGACAATCCTGCAGTCAGTAATTGTTGTTCCAAGTAAGAACCAAAAGGTTCTACTTTGCTAAAAATAATTCTCCCGTTCTGTGGATTTATTGTCCCTCCATTCTCAACTTTATTACCATTATACTGCAAAGGAATAAAATCAAAAATACCATCAGGATATGCTTGTTGTTGCTTATTGATAATATCAGAACCAACAAGTTGAAGGACTGTTTTTGTATCAACTCCAGTTTGTGGGACATAATTAATTTCAACTCCAGTTTTTGGATTATTGTACCAAATATCCAATTTAAAATTATCTGCATTTATTTGATAAGCTCCAATGGAATAAATGTTTTTCATCATCAAATCCCACACTTTATTTTTAGGAGAGTTTACCGTTCCTTTCAGTAATTTAAGAAAGAGCGCATCATTTCCTTTGATACCATCTGTAGAAAATTCACCAACTTGGTAAGTTTTTCCTTGATAAGTATATTGGTATGAAACTCCCAATATCTCATCATTATTTAGTGGCTGATTTAACGAAATATATCCTAATATAGAATTATAGTTATATTCTGAAACAGATAAAAGTCTTGCATTTTCTAATTTTTCATAGTGCTTACTTTGAAGAAAAGGACCTGGAGAAGAACTTCTTGAAGCTAAAATAGAAGTGGAAGTGGTTAAATTTCTAGTTCCTGCAGTCGTGTTTAAGTAATTGTAAAGACCATTCACATCATTGTAAGGAACGCTTGATTGAGGAACAGTTACGCCCGGATTCCCCTCCAAAATTTTTGCTTCACCTAAATCAGAAAAGGCAATAATATTTCTGGTATCATCCACATCATTTACCCTGTTTGTTACCCATACCTCCATTTTTGTAATTCTTACCTGCGAAGAAACATTAGGCAAGGATGACATTGCTCTATCATAGTTATCCCTGTGATAATGATTTATAAAATAATGTTTGTTTTCTTCGTAATTATTTATCGGTAATTCATACTCCTTTTGTTGAGCTCCGTTTTTAATGTTTATTTCTTTACGTTCCCCTCTGTTTTGCGAAATTACATTTGAAATTCTTAATTTACCAAACTTTAAATCAGCACGTAAACCAAATAAACTTTGACTCCCTTGGATTAAAGAATTTTGAGAAGGAAAGGTAACGTTACCAGCTTCTATTTTTTGCAGTATTTGATCTTCGTTTCCTTCATACGCTAATTTTGTTTGATTTTCAAAATCGAAAGTTGCTTCAGTATTGTAATTAAAATTCAGTTTAAATTTATCGCAAATACTTCCTTGGACATTCAACTGAATTTGTTGATCAAAATCAAAAGTAGTTAACTGTCTTTGTTTTACTGGAATTGCTGGATTTTCAGTCCTAGTGGTATTCAGACCAAATTTTAATTCAGCAGATCCTTGTGGCTGAATATCTATTAATTTTCCTTCACAAATATCTCCAAATTCTCTATTTTTTGCTGCTAAATCCGGAGTAAAATCTCCAGAGTTGGTACTGTTGTCTTCTGCGATTTTCTGTTTCCAATAATCATCTTTAGCTTTTTCTTGTTCATACTTTCGGTATTCTTCAAGAGTCATGTAAAACGGATCTCTATATTGGTTGCTGTCTCCAATAGAAGAGATGAATTCATACTTCCCAGTAGTAGAATTATACCTTATTTTTCTCTTAATGTTAAGAGGTTCTTCAAGGTTTACAATACTATTCTTAGACTTATTAGGATCGGTTGAGTTTGTAAACGGATATTTTAGCTTTACATCTGGACTATCAATCAAAACATTTATTTCAGGAATTTCACTCTCGTGACTCCAAAATATAGGTTCAGAAATAGTATTTTTTTTCTTTGAAAACCCAAAGAAAAACACACAAGTAAATCCTAGAAAGAGGAAGGCACGGTATAATATTTTTGATTTGTTTTTCAAGCTATATTAAAATGATTTCAAACTTTTTTTAATTAATTCTTGCACATCAGTGATTTGAGGCTCAGCATGAGTAATTTGATTGATCACTTTCTCGGCCATTTTTTTGTCAAATCCTAGCACTACAAGAGCAGATAACGCTTCGTTTTTAATTGTATTGTTCATCATGGCAGAATTGTTGTCCGTATTGTTACCGGCCTTCAGAATTTTATCTTTCAAATCCAATACAATTCTTTGAGCTGTTTTTGCTCCTATCCCTTTTATACTAGTAATAGAAGTAATATTACTGGATGCAATGGAAGAGACTAACTCGCTAGAAGTCATAGAAGATAACATCATTCTTGCTGTGTTAGTACCTACGCCAGAAACTGAAATTAATTGCTTAAATAGTTCTCTTTCTTGACTCTCTGCAAAACCATACAAAGTATGAGAATCTTCTTTTACCGATAAATAAGTGAAAATTTTACAATTTTCTTCATTGCCCA
>Ga0307996_1000022_pt1 | contig 46671 bp, 39 predicted proteins | sample Davwhametageno35_FD_203143 | JGI IMG/M metagenome (GOLD analysis project Ga0307996, IMG submission 203143) | Marine microbial communities from Davis Island wharf, Antarctic Ocean - #35 | ecosystem: Environmental > Aquatic > Marine > Unclassified | place: Antarctic Ocean: Davis Island wharf...
CATAACAAACCAACGGACAAATACGCCATCCTTTATATTCGATAATTAACCGGTTGCCTCCTTCTGTAAAATGATTGTGTTCGCCTGCCATTCTAAACAAATGACGCTTATCGTATGTATATAACTCTCCATCGGGCTGAGCCCAAATTAAACGATTGAAGAACTTTTGCTCTTCCACTCCGCTCAGAGCAGACGTTTTTACAATTAAACTTCCTGTAATTACCACATTAGATTTAATCGCTTGATCTTTCATCCAAGTAACTGTTTTCCCATCCATTGTTTCAGCTAACGCTGAAGAGTCCATAGAAAAACCAGTATTGAACATTTCTGGTAAAACAATTATATCTGTTAACTCAGAAATCGCTTCAATTTTTTGAGCAAACATTTCCAAGTTTTGATCAACATTTTCCCAATGTAATTCTGATTGTATGCTGCTTACTTTCAAATTCATTTTGGCGTGCTAATTTGTTCTACCTCAGCTTTAAAATTAAGAAAATCGTGTTGTTTTGAAAGGTCATTCATCAAACTTATTTGTTTTGAAATAAATAACTGATGTTCTTTACTCTCAAAGTTAAACGGTTTATGGTTTGCTGCCAATTTTATTTTTTGAATCGCCTCAATCAGTGATTGAGTATCTGCCTCAAAATAACAATTCATAAATTTTTCCCAAACATAATTAACCGCCAACTCAGTAGGGTGGACTAAATCATCTTTATAAAAACGGTAATCTCTTAACTCATCTATCACCAACTCATAAGCCGGAAAATAATGATAATTAGGATATTGTTCTACTAAATTATTGATCGCTAACAGCAAAGTAGCTTTACTTAAATTATTCTGGTGTAAACCATCTTTCATATGTCTTATTGGACTTGCAGTAAATACAACATCAAAGTCCTTTAAATCAGTTTTAATTTGATTAAAGGCGCCTAAAATTTCCTTAACAGAAAGCAAACGTTTGGCAAATTTCTTGTTTGGTATTTTATGACAGTTAGCCACTACACCAATAGTTGAATATTCATAAACCCAAGCTGAACCAAACGTAACAAATATAGTTTTGCTCTTTTTTATGTGCTGATGTGCATTTTCAATAGAGGTATTGATTCGAGTTAAACATTCAGCTTTATTAAAAGAAGAAAATCTTCCGTGATGCTGAAAACTAATCCATTTTTCGTCATGTTCTATTAGGTTTTTAGAATAATATTCTTTTTGATCAAAAACACTTTTTAATGCATTAACAATTGAAATTGGGTTAAAGATAATTCCCGTTGGATTGGTAAAGGCATTAAACTTATACTCTGTTAATTGTCCGCCAATTTGCTCCGTAAGACAAGATCCTATTAAAAAAATAGGGTTTTTGTGTGAAATTTTAAATTCACTTTTTTTGATAGAAACTGAAGTTGAGAGATTTATTGCTGTCATAATAAAATTTGTGTAAATCCTTTGTAAATAACAGTGCTAAAAAGTTTAACAGAAAAAACCCGCACCTAGCCCCTCCGAGGAGGGGAAACAAATAGTTACTTTCTAAAGATCCAGTATTTTGGATTCAGTTTTGTCATCCCTTTCCATATTTCAATATGTACTTGAGTTTTAGATTTTCCTGCTTCATTTACCAATACACCTAAATCTTGCTTCAAATTAATTTTGTCTCCTTTATTCACAAAGACTTTACTCATATAAGAATAAACTGTTAAGTACTCTCCATGCCTTACCATTACAACTTTCCCTTCTCCGGGTATAATTGCTACAGAACTAACAACACCATTAAAAATAGCACGAGCATTCGCTCCTTTAGTGGTACTAATATCTATTCCGTTATTGTTTATTATTATCCCATCTAAAACAGGGTGAGGATGCTTACCAAATTGGGCTGTAATTACTCCTTGAGCAACCGGCCAAGGTAACTTACCTTTATTAGAGGCAAACGAGTTAGAGAGTTTTAAAGCCTCTGGAGTCATTGGAAAACCTTTTGTTTTATTCCCCGCTTTTTTAGCTGCTTCTCGAGCTTTCCTAATTTCCGATTCAATTATGCGTTGAATAGCTTTTTGTAGTTTACGCTTAGCTTGCTCTTTCTTTTTTAATTTGTCTTTTAATTCTTGTTCTTTTCCTTGTAACTTTTGTACAATATGTTCTTGTTCTTGTTTTTCAATTGTTAAATTTTGCTGTTCCTGTTTTTCTAAAGAAACCAATATCCATTTGTCTTCATTGGTTTGGTTTAATGCGGATATTTTAAGCGCAAGTTTCTCTTTTGTTTTCAAAATCTCTATTGCCTGCCCTTTTCTATATTCAGAATACTGTTGTATATATTTTAATCGTTTGTATGCTTGATTTATATCTTCCGATGCGAAGATGAACATTATTTTATCATATGAACTTCTGTGCTTAAAAGCATAATAAATAATTTTTGAATACTCAGATCTCAACGCAATTAACCCTTCTTCTAAAGCAACGATCTCTATCTTGTTATCAGTTATCTCTTTATTAATCAATCGCATTTCAGAATTCATTGCCACAATTAAATTTGAGCGAGAATTTATTTTACTTTTTAATTTCAATAATTCATCAACCGATAAATCCTTGTTTTTACGTGTTTCTTTTAATAATTTATTGGTTAGTCTGATTTCTCTTTGAAGCTTCTTTTTTCTGTTGACTAATTCATTTTTATTTTGAGCAACGGCAGGTATTGCTAATGAAATTATCAGCATCATACACAGAACAGTGATCGTGTTATTTTTGAATCTGCACATATTTCAATGAAATTTTAAAAGGGTATGATAAACTTTTCCCTGACGAAAATTTAGAATATTTTATTTCTAATATATTAGATGTTGTTACTTTAAGTAAGAAATGCAATTCAAAAGGTATTAATTGTTCCTCAACCTCTTTATAGTCTGAATAAGTGCCAGCTAATGAACCATGATTGCCTGAAGTAAGTAACAGCTCTTTCACTTTAAATGTAATAGGATCGAGCCAAAGCACTTGCCCTTCTCCTTTAATTTTTTCCTTTTCTTTCTTTAGTTCTTTTTTTATCTTTCGCTTTTTAACTGTTCCTAAATAGTATAGCTCTTTTTTTCGATCTACTCTAGAGTTAACCCGTTCATTCACATCAAAATCTAAGCTATTTCCAATTAACAAAGCTTCCATCATCTGATAATCTAAGTCCGTTCCAAAAACACGATTGATGTAACTAAAATCGCCTATAAAGTATTCTTTGTTTAGTCTGTTTATAAATTTAACAGAATCTTTTGTAATTGCCACTCTAGCAGCCTCTATACTAAAAGAAGTAATAGACATCCAAATAATACTATCTTTTCTAATCCTTATATGTATTTTGAAACTCTTTTTTTTTCCAGCACTATCAATAACTGAAACAGCAGCTTTTCCCGAAATAGTCTCAAATTGAAACTCATTCGATTTTAATTTTTTAACTAAAAAGTTTGGTGAACGTGTTTTTATTTTTATTTTAACATTGTCTTTTTCTTGAACCTTACATGAAAAAGTAAGCGCGCCTATAAAAGCAATAAACAGCCAGTATACAACTTTCGATTTATTCATAAAGCTTTTTATCTGCTATCTTCTGATCTAAAAACTTAGAATTAGAACCGTCATTAATTATTTTTGCTCTATTCCAAAACTCTAAGGCCTTCACTAAATTCTGAAGCTTTGCATAAGTATCTCCTAAATGTTCTAAAATTACAGCATTGGATTCTGCTCCATTTTTCAATGCTTTTTCTAACCACTCTTTGGCTTGCACAAATTTTCCTTGTTTGTATAGTATCCAAGCATACGTATCTTGATAATTGCTTTGGTCAGGTTCAAGGTCATTGCAGTATGCCGATAGCTCTTCTGCTCTATTTAACTTTTCTTCTCTTAAAGACAAATAATACCCATAGTTATTTAATACATATATGTTTTTAGGATCAATTTTTAATGCTTCTTCATAAGCCGAATCAGATTCCTCAAACTGTTTTAAACCATGATTAGCATCACCCAAACTTGCATAAAACTGTGTTAATAAAGGTGGGTTCTTAAACACATAATCCTTACCTATCGTTAAATACTCAATCGCTTCTTTATACTCCTTGTTCTGTAAATTGGTAGCGCCATAAAAGAAATAAAATAATGGTTGGTTAGGAAATAATTCAATCGCTTTTTTACTGTCTCTCAGTAAGGCTTCGTTATCTTGTAATTCAGATTCTATAAACATTAACTGGTTCCAAATAGGCAGTTTAGAATCATCTAATTCAATCGCTTTTAAATAGTTTTCTTTTGCACCTTCTAATTTCTTTTCTTGATACAAAAAATCTGCATAAATAGTATATGCCTTGGCTTCTTCATGATGTGTTTTCACTAAAATCTGACACAAATATAATGCCTCTTTCTTTGAGTCACTATCTTTTGTAGCATAGTAAGACAGCAAAATTTTCATCTTAGCATCAATATCTAATTCTATACTTGAAAATGCTTTTTTTAGAGCTATTGAAGCCTTTTCCTTTTCGTCTTTCTTTTTATAATAATCGTACAGAGATAAATTTACATATGGGCTTTGAGGATCTTTTTCTAAAATTTCATGATACACCTTAGATGCTTTTTCATCTAAATCATTCGCCATATATAAATCAGCTAATAACACTTGGTATTTTAGATTATCAGGTGCATCATTGATTAATTGTTGAATTTCATTTGCTGCACCATCTAAATCCCCCATTTTTATGTAAATTTTTTCTTTCTGAATGGAGAGTTCTTCAGAAATACCAGCTCGTTTTTCTATTTCGTTAAAAGATGCTATAGACGCTTTATATTTTCCAGAATATAGTTGCATCCCAGCTAAATCAAAATATAAATCTATATTTCCTCCATCTTTTTTAATCAATGTTTTATACTCTTCTATCGCCTCCGCTATTTTACCTGCCTTTTGTAAAGATTGTGCATATAATATTCTATACCAATAATTTTCTGGATCAAGTTTTACTGCTTTTCCAGCATATTCTAGTGCCAAATCCTTTTGCTTTGACACTTCATATAAAGTTGCGACTTCATAATATGGCGTAGATTCTTCTGGAGCTATTGCTATACATTGCATAAACAAATTAAGTGCATCTTGGTAGTTGCCTAAAATCCGTTCCTTCCCAGCATTATGAAATAAAAATTTAAACTGAATTTGTTCTCTCTCTGGCAAATTTGAAACTCCATTAGTAGTCGGTTTTTTATGTTTTTTTGTACCGTTAGCAGTCTTCTTTGCAGAAGAACAGCTCACCAAAAAACTGGCTAGAATTACAAATATGTAAAATTTAAGTTTTTGCAATTTATTAGTTTATTTCATTATAATCACCAACACTATATTCTTTAAAACTACCCTTAATACTGGCATGATTACCAACCATTGAATCTTTAAAATTAGCAGATTTAATAATCGTATTTGTTTGTATAATTGAATTTGATATGATAGAGTTCTTAATCACTGTATTTTCGCCTATCGATACATGCGGTCCAACTATAGAATTTTTAATCTCTACATTTTTCCCAATAAAACAAGGCTCAATAATTACTGCGTTTTCTCTTACTAAAGATGCATCAACAATATCTTCCTTTTTAATAAATTCTAATACTCTCTGGTTTGTATAAACAGTTGCCTTATAATTCCCACAATCTAACCACTCTTTAACTTCTCCTGGAGTAAATTTGGTGCCTTTTTGCTTCATGTTTTCTAAAGCATCCGTTAATTGATACTCTCCCCCACCTTTTATATCATTATCAATTAAATATTGTAACTCATCTTTTAGATAAGCACCATCTTTAAAATAATAAATCCCAATAATTGCTAAGTCAGAAACAAAATCTTTAGGCTTCTCAACAAAATCAGTAATAATATTCTCTTCATTTAATTTTACAACTCCAAAGGCACTGGGATCATCAATTTGGCTAACCCAAATAATTCCCTCAGCATTCGCATCTAAAGTAAAGTCTGCCTTAAATAATGTATCTGCAAAAGCAACTACAACATTACCTTCCAAACTATCTTTAGCGCACAATATAGCATGCGCAGTTCCTAAGGCCTCCTCTTGATGATAAATACTTCCTTTGGCTCCTAAACTTTCAGCAACAGCAACCAAATCTTTTTCTACTTGATCACCAAAATCACCAATAATAAAGGCTATTTCGTCAACTTTTTCGCCACAAACTTTAGTAATGTCTTCCACTAAACGTTGAACAATAGCTTTCCCTCCAACAGGAACTAAAGGTTTTGGTATTGTTAATGTATGAGGTCTTAATCGAGAACCTCTTCCTGCCATTGGCACTATTATTTTCATATTCTTAATGTAATAATTAAACAATGCAATAATGCAACAATTCAATTGCCACGCTAGCTCCTTGCTACATTGATGTGTTATTTTTTCCCAGTACTGCCAAATCCGCCAGCTCCTCTTTCCGTATCAGAAAGATTCTCAACTAAACTCCATTCAGCTTGTTCATGTTTAGCAATTACCATTTGAGCAACTCTTTCCCCATTTTCAATAACAAAATCTACGTTAGAAAGGTTCACTAAAATTACTCCTATCTCTCCACGATAATCAGCATCAATTGTTCCTGGTGTATTTAAAACTGTTACGCCATTTTTATATGCTAATCCGCTTCTTGGTCTAACTTGCGCCTCATAGCCAATCGGCAATTCAATAAACAAACCTGTTTTAACTAAGGTTCTTTCCAATGGTTTTAGCGTAATTGCCTCTTCTATATTTGCTCTTAAATCAACTCCTGCAGATGCTTCTGTACCATAGTGTGGTAAGGGGTGATTTGATTTATTTACTATCTTAATTTCCATCTATCTACTTTATATATTGTAAGTGCCTAAATTAGCACTTTTTTCGATCTTTCTAACAAGTAAATCACCCCTAAAAACCCTATAACTACAAGGCTGTGAATCTCATATTTTAACACCCCAACAGGTAAAGCCAAATACCTCATTAAAAAATACAGCGAAAACGCTAATCCTAAGTACAAAAATATTTTTGGCAAGTTGTATTTGATCGGATAATACTTTCTACTTAAAACGAATGATAACAACATCATTGAAGCATAGCAAATCAACGTTGCCCATGCCGATCCCATATAACCGTAAATTGGTATCCAAATGTAATTTAATAGGATAGTAATTGCTGCGCCAAAAATTCCGATATAAGCTCCAAACTTAGTTTTTCCACTCAATTTATACCAAATGGATTGGTTATAATAAATACCTAAAGCAATGTTTGCAAATAAAAGAATTGGTACAACTTTTAGACCTACCCAATATTCTTCATCTGGAATAAAATATTTTATAATATCCATAAATAACATTACTCCCAGAAATATAGTTGCACAAACAATAACGAAGTAAGTCATTACATTGGAATATGTTTCTTTGGCGTTTTTTTCTTTTTCTTGACTAAAGAAAAATGGCTCTGCAGCATATCTAAAAGATTGAATAAATAATGTAATAATGATAGAGATTTTATAACAAGCTCCATAAATTCCTATCTCAGACATCGTCTCTTTCAATCCATGCGTCTCAAGTAATATTCTCTTCAACATAATTCTATCTATCGTTTCATTTATGATTCCAGAAAGACCAAAAATTAACAATGGTAAAGCATAAATGAACATTTTACTGAGCAGTGTAAGTTCAAACTGATATCGAGCTTTTAGAATTTCTGGCAACAATAATAAGAACTTAACGCACACAGCTATTAGGTTGGAAATAAAGACATAACCCACGCCAATTTCTGGATTGTAAAATGTCTCTATCAACCAATTCGTTTCTCCAGCATTATACATTGGTAAACAATAAAAAAGGAAGAATAAGTTTAACCCTACAAAAACAATGATATTCGCAAAATTGACAAAGACAAACTTTACCGCTTTATTATCAGATCTCAACTTTGCCAAAGGAATAGACGAGATTGCATCCAGCCCTACAATAATAGCAAACCAAGTTACAAATTCTGGATTATTTGGATACTGCAGCCAGTTAGCAATTGGCTGTTCGAATAGGAAGCTGATAATAATGAAAGAAAATGATGTTGCCACCAACGAGTAGATAACTGTAGTATAAACCGTTTTTTCTTCATACTCTTTAAGCGATGAAAAACGAAAAAAAGCAGTTTCCATTCCGTAGGTTAAAAACACTACTAAAAAAGCAACATAAGCGTACATTTCAGTTATAATTCCATATTGATCAGTTGTAAACTGAGCAGTATAAAGGGGTACCAAAAACCATGTCAATAACCTACCAAAAATACTTGTTAGTCCGTAAATTGCTGTTTGACCAGCTAGCTTTTTTAAAGGATTTGACATGTTTTTATTTAACTTCTATTTTCCTGAGAAATTTGCTTTACGTTTTTCTATAAATGCAGTAGTTCCTTCTTTAAAATCTTCTGTTCCGAAACATTTACCAAATTCTTCAATTTCTGTTTCAAAGCCATTAACTCCATCGGTATAACCTGCGTTTAACGCTCTTATTGCACTAGCAATTGCAACTGATGAATTTTTAACAATCTTTAACGCTATCTTTTTACAAGCCGCCATTAATTCTTCTTGCGAAGTAACTTGGTTAACTAGCCCATAATTCAACGCTTCATCAGCAGTCACCATTTTAGCGGTCATAATCATTTCCATTGCACGCCCTTTGCCTACTAACTGAGCTAAACGTTGTGTTCCTCCATAACCTGGTATTACTCCTAAAGTAACTTCTGGCAAACCTAACTTTGCATTATCCGAAGCCAATCTAAAATGACAACTCATTGCCAATTCTAATCCTCCACCTAAAGCAAAACCATTTATAGCTCCAATTACAGGTGTACTTAAATTACTTACTAAGTCGAATAATGATTGATGTCCTTTTGAAGCCAATTCTTTCCCTTGATCTTCATCAAATTGATAAAACTCTTTAATATCTGCACCCGCAACAAAGGCTTTTGTGCCAGATCCGGTTATTATTATTGCTTTAACACTTTTGTCTGACTCTAAAATTTTAAAAGCTGATCCTAATTCTGAAATTGTTTCAGCATTTAAAGCGTTTAATTGATTTGGTCTATTTATGGTTAAAACAGTAATATTTTCTTCTGTTTCAACGATGATATTGTTATAGTTCATTGTTTATTTTTTTAATCTTAAACAAATATAACTGTTACAACTGCGATGGTGGTTGTCCTAGCGAATAGTTCTAAACGGCAAGTGTTGAAAACTCTAATCCTATCCCACTTTAAAATTAAAGTGGGATTAAAGCGTAGCTCTTAATGTGAATATGAAATTTCTCCCTGCACCACTCAATCCAGATGCAAATGGGCGATAATGCACATCTAATACGTTTTCTAAAGCTGCTTGAATTAAGACTGATTTACTCAGTTTCATTTCTGCTCTAAGGTTAAATGTTTGCCAAGCTGGAGTTCCATCTATTGTGGCTTTACCTTCGTTATCCTCTCCAAAAGGAGAATACTCTTCAATTTTTTTCATCCCTTGATACTTAATGTAAACTGCTAAAGTCAATGGAGCTGATTTTATAATTAAATCTGTTCTTCCATAAAGTGGTGGAATGTGTGCAAAAGGAACATCTAAGGCAGTATTTGTCCCAACGGTATAATTAAGCGTACTTCTTACACTAAACTCTTTACTTAGCTTTGCTTCAATATTTAGAGAAGTCCCATATATTATAGCTTCACTCGCATTTCTATTCGTTTGTAACAACATTGTTTCTCCCTCGTAAGAAATAGAGTCTGATCCATTTACACTATAAAAATCTCTAACTATAGCATTTTGTAAAAGGGTATAATAACCAACTACATTTATTACTAAATCTTCTTTTCCAAATGCTCTCGTAATCCCTACTTCTCCATTGTAAGAATATTCTGGAGTTAGTTCATCATTCGGAACTAAGACATAATCATTTTTAGAAAACACTTTTCCAAAATCATCTACATTTGGGCTCCTGAAAGCAGAAGAGAGCGAAAATTGAATGTTCCATTTTTTATTGGGATAATAAACTAAACCTGCATTTCCGGTTAATGCTCCATTATTTGTATTTATTTCAGAAAATGGCAAATTAACAAACGTTGTATCTGCAAAAGATGCAGATAATGCAGAAAAACTATATCGAGCACCTAAACTATATGTTGCGTTTTTAGAAAATTTATTTTTGTACGTTAGATAAGCACCCGCACTTGACAAAGCACTTCCATTATCTGGATAACGAGTAGAAGCAATTGTTTTTTCTAACGTAACTATGTCTTGAGAAAAAGCTGTTGATTTAACTGAATTATGAATTACTTCAAACCCATAATACCATTGTGATTTTTCCTCAGTAAACTTTATAAAATCAATATTTACTCCAAAAACATTTACATCCTCTTCTCTAGTTGTTCTAATATTATTTCCAAACTTTCGACTGATTCTATCTTCATCTATTTTTTGATAATGTGTTAAAATTTCCACCTTGTTAAACCATTTACTTTCTGACTTTATTTTTGCAGAAAGAGATCCCAATAGTCTGTTTTGTGGTCCATAATACCACTCTGCCCATTTAAAATCATTATTGCTTTCAACATCTGTTAGTTGATCATATCGTGGCACATCCGAAGAGGTAGAGTATTGAGTATTTAAAGTCAACAAGAAATTATCGGACACTTTAAAACTAATTTTCTCTAATAAATCTAACTGACTATAACCTGTTCCGATTTGTTTTGTAAAGTCTTTTTTACGCGTCATTAAATCTTTACCGCTAACTCTCTCGGCATAGTTTTTTACGATTCCAAATTCAGGATATTTAGAACTAACCAATCCTCCCATTTTCAAATCATTAAAATCGCTATAGGTTACACTTGTAATTGCTGCAATTTTTTTACTCCCTAAACTAAAATCAAAATGCCCTGTTTTTTCTTGATTGGCTGTTGCATATCTCACATAAGCATTTGTACTATTATTATTTACAGAATCAATTTCGCTTTTAAAAATAGGAGACTTTGTTTCAAAATGAACAACTCCCCCAATGGCATCACTTCCATAAATTACAGAGTTAGAACCATAGATTACACTTGTTTTTTCAATAATAGCATTATCAATTGTAATAGCATTTTGTAAATGTCCACTTCTATAAATCGCGTTATTTAGGCGAACTCCATCAACTACTAAAAGAACACGATTCGCTTCAAAACCCCTAATAATTGGACTCCCACCACCCATCTGACTTTTCTGAATATAGACACTTCCTGTTAACTCTAGCATTTCAGCAGCAGTTTGCGGATTGTTAAATTGAATTGTCTTTGAATCAATTCTAACAATTTTAGACGCAACCTCAAGGGCTTGATTTTTTTCTTGCTCAGCAACAATTTTATAAGTTGGCATTACAACAACCTGCTCCGTTAAATAAATAGTGTTTCCAATGCTAATTTTTTGAATTACAAAAGTGGCATAACTCTGATGTGTAAAAACTAAGGTGTCTTTTTTTGAAAAAGGAGAAAGATCAACCGTTCCCGAAATATCAGAAACTGCAGTTTTCGATTTATCTTGACTGAATACAAAAACACCTTCAATGCCTTTTTTACTCTCTTTATTTTGAACCCTTACCATTTGCGCAATCGCAGCAAATGAAAACAAAAAAAACATTAGAAATGCTAATGCTTTAACGTGTAAAAAAATATATCTATTGTTTAGATTTACCATTAGTTAAGCACCTCTTCTAAAATGTCTAGTGTTTTTAAGTTATCGAAATTACTTAAATGCAAACTATAATAATTTAAAAGCGTGCTTAAAAGTACCTTACGTTGTTTTTGTGTTATTTTTAACGAATCCATTGCATCAAAATTTGTACCAAAAACATCAAAAACTAGCCTAGAAACTGAAGGCTCAACAAAAGCGTTATGAAAAGGTTGTAAATTGACAAAACAACCCTCTTGCAAATCAAAATATAGCTTTGAACTTCCTATACTAACAGGCTTCTGAGGATGAAATCCTAAATATTTAGAGAGGCTTGCAAGGAATAACAAATGGAAATTAGCATACCCAGAGTCTGCAATATCTAATACCTTAATTGAGTTATACAAAAACTCAAATAAATAGTCATTTGCTTCTTCTTCCTTAATAGACTTATATAAAATTTCTGATAAAAAGAATGCCAGTGATGACTTACCTATGTCAAACGGAATTTCATTAAAAGGAAAATCAAGTTCAATTGTTTTAACACGTTGCAGCCCTTTTTTGTCTTTGTGATTTGCACTAATTTCCACCAAAGAAAGTGGCTGTAAATAAACCACCTTATTCTTAGATTTTTTATTTCTTACCCCATTTAATATATACGACCGTAAGCCATATTTCTGAGTGTATATTTTAGCAATTACACTGTTTTCACTATACTTAAAATGGTGTATAACAATACCCTTTGTAGTTGTTAGCATTAGTGGTAGATAAGAACTTTAGCAGCAGCTTTTTGATCACCATTTAAACTCCCGTTAAAAATCATATAAACTCCAGTTTGAACTTTCTTTCCGTTGAAGTCTTTACCATCCCAAACTGCCTGACCACCAAATGAAGTTGTTTGATACACAATGTTACCACTAATATCAGTAATTCTAACATCCGTATCTTTTAATAAACCTCTAATTGCAATCGTTCCTGTAAAACCTGATTTAACAGGGTTTGGATAAACATATACATTATCATAATTATCACCACCCTCAGTTGCTGTACCCTTATAAGAAATCAATCCTTTTTCTGTTCCAATATAGACCTCTCCTGTTTCAGTGTCAATCAGAATATCAAAAATGTTATTAGAAAATAGCGGGCTATTTCCTGTTGTAAAGTGCTCAACCTGTTGAGCGCCATCCTCACTCATTAAAAATATTCCAGAAGTTTGAGTGCCAATCCATTTTCTGTTAGCACCATCAATTGTAATTGACGTAACAGTTTCCGATTCTAACAATATTTGTGTTTGTCCATCTTGCTCAATAAATATCTGTTCTGCTTTAATATCTTCATCAAATAAAGCTGATGTATTATAAAAAACAGCAATACCCTCATCTGTTCCTATCCACATTTCACCATTTTTATCTTCGGAGAGACTGTAAAGGTCTAATTCTCTGCCTGAATTACCAACCACTTTGACCAGCTTACTTTGATCATCAGATTTATCGTCAAATGTTTTATTCTCATTAAAAACAATGATACTATTGCTCTGTGCATTCAATATCCACTTGTTATTATTCTGATCTATCTCCATTCTCGGATAAATATCAGCTGGTAATGTTTTTCCTGGAAATGAAAAATTAAACCATTCATCATCTTTCGTTTTTACAGCTAAAATGTTTGAAGAAAATGAAGATGTTATCCATAAATTATTATCAGAATCAAACTCTAAAGCACTAGATGCTGTATTTCCGTCAGAATCAAAAACACTATCTAAAACTGAGTTTTGTGCATTGTAAATATTAGTTATCGTGTTATTATTGTATTCAAACACCCCTGAACTATGAGAACCTGTAAACACATTTGAAGAATTGTCAGGATTTATGGCTACGCTAACCATATCCTCAGCCAAATCTCCATTGGCATTATTTATCAGTACTCCCATTTTCTTCCATTCTTGATTCGTTTTGTGATTCACTAAATTTTCTTTTAAAAATATATTTTGTCCGCCAGAAACCATCCAAAACTGACCTCCTGAAAAGTCCATCTGAAAAATATTACTTGACGATGGAGAATTCGGTATAATAAATTGTTTGTCTAAACTCTTATTTACTCTAATTAAACCCGAATAGTTATCTGCTATCCAAATCAATCCTTCAGCATCAACATAAACTCCTTTTGGCAGCGTAAAAAACTGGTTATTACTTAATACATTACTGATATTTACGAGAGCACTATTATACAAAGAAACACTTGACTTTTGTAGTACAGACAACACATTATTTGTTACTACTAACTGCTCAATATCTAAGCCTCCTAAAATAAATTTCTGCCAGACTCCTCCATCATTATAATAGAGTGTATCTGATGTATCATTTGGCAAATCTAAGCTAGCAAATAGTCTATTTGAAAATAAAACAACACTACTATAATTTTGAGTTCCTAATTCTGGCAATAATGTCCATGCATTAAAATCAATTAGATTCGCACTGTTCTTACTTGCATAAAAAACACCCTGATCTGTAGCTGCATATATATTTATATCATCTATTGTAACCCCATTTGTAACAATAGAACTTCCTAGTGGCCCAAAAAAATAGGTTTCCACAATTTCTATTTTCTCAGTATTTAAAACGACTATACCAAAACCAGTAGATAAGTACGCTAAATTGCCCTGAAAATAAATATGATTAATTGCTTTGCTTCCAGGCAAACTTGTTGTTTTAATTGCAGGAAGATTTGTTATACTATTATCTGCATCAATAATATCAATGTTTCCATTAGCATATGTTATAACTATTTTGTTATTGAAAACGTTAAATTTAACGTTACTCAACCCTATATCCGAAAGACCATTAACGATATTAAGTCGTTCAATAGAAAAGTCGACCTTATCATAGGTGAAAAGTGCCGAATTTGTGGCACAATAGATTACTCCATTTGCTTCGGTAACAGAAACTGCATCAGAATAAGGCAAATGATCTCGCCAGGAACCAATAGAGCCTTCCTGAGCAAAAAATAAATTTGCCTGAAAAATAAAAAATATGAGTAGTAACTTGTTCAAAATAAAACTGTTCTCTTTTAACTTATTTTCTTGCATTTATATTGTATAAAATTAGGTTATATTTGTTTAAAATTATTGGCTCCGTAGTTCAACTGGATAGAATGGTAGATTTCGGCTCTGCTGGTTGGGGGTTCGAATCCCTCCGGGGTCACTTTTTTTCACACACATTCCATGGATAATATATTTACATTGAATTTTGAGAATGCGAATTCCTCAGAAGAGTTATTCCATAAATAAATAGATACCTTATCTTCTTTTTCTATTGTCGGCAATATTAATCCAGTCATAAAATAAGCCGTATTATTTGCTTTATACATTTCAATTGGAATAGCCTTATAAAAAATAAACTTTCCGCCTCTTTTAATTTCTAAGACAACAAAAACGCCTTCTGCAACATCTTTCGAATAAATAGTCAATCCACACGTAAAAACATTATTAGTCCTATAAATTTCTTCCAATTTTTTATAGAAAAATGGGTCTGCGAACCTGTTTTCTTTATTCAAAGTAATCACCTCATTATTCTCACTTTTTTGAGCTTTACTTAAATCAATCCTACCAGAGGAAACACTTATTGGCTGCTCCGTTTTAGCGTAACTATAATTAACTAAAGACAACAACTCAGCATCAAAATCTAATCCTTCGTTTATAACAGCAACCGATAATGTATTAGCCGTGTTTGTCTGTTCAATTATAGCTTCCTTTTGAGCTTTATTCAAATTAGATTTAAGAATTATTTCTGATTGGTTATCGAATACAACTCTAGTTTGATTAGTAGTTGCTGTTTTAAATTGAAAACTAACAAATCTAAAACTTACAAACAAAACGAACAATGCTGTAATTAAATATTTAACAGCTAAAGAAGAAGGGGTATAATTAATCCAAAAATAAAGCAATAACAATGCTATAAATCCAAGATGAGTCAGATAAAACAAAAAGCTGATTACTGGTTTTTTAAACTGAAATTCTATTCTATTTACTCCTTTAAATAAAGGAACTTGCAGTTGAAATAAATTTGCAGTTGAAACATCAATTTGAATTCCATTAACGGCAACCTCCCATCCTGGATAATTTGCCTGCTGTAAAATCAAAGAATCTATACTTGATGTTGTAACGTTAAAAACAAAATGCTGAGGCGAAAACTGCTCAATTATAACTGGTGTTTTTTCTCTTTTTAAATAAGCCAAAGGATTACTTTCAATTTCGCGTTCCACTTCTGGGTGATGTTCAATAGTACTGTCTCTTGCATTTAACCTAAACGATGTAAACCCTTTTAAATTCGGAAGGTTAGTAAAGTTTCCTTGATTTCTCCACACACCAGTTCCAACACCCTTAGTTTCATATTTCGCCATAGAGACAGTATTGTTAGGCGGATAAAAACCTTCTCTTTTTGATTCTATAAAATTATTAATAGTTGCTGTCTTTCCTTCGCCATGAACAGTGATTGGAATATTTAATTGAGCAATTAATCCTAACTCTAACACCATAAATAAAAAAATCAATTTCGCTTTTTGTTTAGCTAAAAAGTAAGCCAAAATAAAAATAGTAATTATCCCTATATGAATTAAACTTTCGAATAAAACAGCCTCATTAAATGACAATGAACGTAAGGTAGCTGACCAATTGGTATAATCTTTTATCTGAATAGCACCAAAATTATTTAACGTAAAAAAGCTAGCAATTACATAAACAGAAAGTATCCCAAATAAATAATAAAGAAAATACTGCGGCTTCTTAATCTCCAAAAAATGTTGCAATCCAAAACACGAAACTATGAGTAAAATTATCCAAGTAAAATATCTATAAAATACCGGATAATAAAACAGATTAAAGCCTGGTAAATGATTCGCCAAAAAAGGTTGAATTGGAGCGAGTCCTCCAAAGCAGGCAAGCCCATAAATAACTCCAAAAACACTCATAATAATAAGATAAGGAGAATAATATTTTCTATAATTCTTAACTCCAAAAATCAACAAGAAAAAAACCAATGTTCCATTAAATATGTTTTGAAATGAAATGTCCATTTGAGGAATACTTTCTTGAACGGAAGCCAAAGGAAACAAGATAGAAACAAAAGCTTTAGGATGCATAATAAAACGCTGAGTGTCTTCAACTGAAACACCTCCAAGCCTTGACAAATAAGGGAATACATCTATTAAAGAAAAAACAACTCCTGCCATTAATGTGCCAATAGCTGTAACAGCTACTAAATGCCCTAAAAAAAATCGTTGAATACTTTTTAAATCTTTAGCTTTTACCAAAACAACTAAACGATAAATAAAGAATGATAACAATAAATAAAACAACATTATTGAAACTGCTTGATATCCACTTGAAAGCATTAAAAACAGAAAAAGAACAAACGAAACTGTTGTTTTAAATGTAAAATTACTCTTTAAAACAGCTATGTAAGACCCTATTGCCCATGGCAACCAAATTGCACCTAAAATTGATATAATAGATTGTGCATGACCTATTAAAATTCCTGAAAACATAAATAGTATTCCGCCAAAAAAAGAGATTTTATTTTCTAGTTTAAACTGCTGTAACAAATAGCGAAAGCCTAACCCTCCTATAACTAAGTAAAAAACATAAAGGAGTTGAACTGTTGTAGCATTATATCGGCTAAAAAGCGTAACAATAAATAGCTCAGGGTTCCAAATTGCATATTGCATATCTGCAAAAAATGGATAACCCCCACTTTGATAAGGATTCCATAAGGGAACTATTCCTTGTCGAATAGATTCTGACCCAAAAAATCGCCAAGGAAGAAAAACGTCTATTGCATCAAATTGTAAGGCATAAATCCCTAAAGAGACAGGCCAAAAAACAGCCCCTGCGAATAATAAATAAGCTAAAAAAGGATACCGATATAAAAATTGTTTGATAATTTCCAAAAAACAGATTTAATTCATGATAGCCTTAATACCTGGCAATTCTTTTCCTTCTAAATATTCTAACATAGCTCCTCCGCCTGTACTCACGTGGCTCACTTCGTTTGCTAGATTAAACTTGTTAATTGCAGCTACAGAGTCACCTCCACCAACTAACGAAAAGGCTCCGTTTTTGGTTGCTTCAGCCACAGCCAATGCAACTTGTTTTGTTCCTTCCTGAAAGCTTTCTAACTCAAAAACACCCATTGGTCCATTCCATAAAATAGTTTTAGATTTGTTGATGCAATCAACGTAATCCACTATTGCTTTCTCACCAATATCTAACCCCATCCATCCCTCAGGAATTTCATTTGTAGCACACATTTGCGTGTTGGCATCATCACTAAATTTATCTGCTGCAACAGTATCAATAGGAATAAGGATTGAGACATTCTTTGCTTTCGCCATTTCTAAAACTTCTTTTGCTGTTTCGATAAAATCATCCTCAACTAGAGAGTTTCCCGTTTTTCCACCTAAAGCTCTAGCGAATGTATACGCCATACCTCCACCAATAATAATGTTGTCAACTTTATCCAGTAGTTTTTCTATGATAACAATTTTAGAAGAAACTTTTGCTCCACCAACTATTGCCGTTATAGGGCTTTCTCCTTCATTTAGAACCTTAGAAACACTAACAATTTCTTTTTCTATTAAATATCCAAACATCTTTTCAGCTGGAAAGAATTCTGCGATAATCGCTGTTGAGGCATGCGCTCTATGAGCCGTTCCAAAAGCATCATTTACATATATATCTCCAAACTCAGATAATTGTCTAGCAAAAATTTTATCCCCAGCAGTCTCGTGCTTGTAAAAACGTAAATTTTCCAACAACAAGACCTCTCCAGGATTCAATTCATTCGCCATTTTTTGTGTATCAGAACCTATACAATCTTTTGCAAATTTAACAGTGCAACCAACCAATTTAGAAACTTCATCCACAATACTTGATAGTGAAAACTTAGCTTCATACCCTCGTTTTGGTCTCCCTAAATGAGACATTAAAATAACCGACCCGCCATCAGCAAGTACTTTTTGTATTGTTGGTATTGCAGCTTTAATACGGGTATTATCTGTAATATTTAAATCACAATCTAGAGGCACATTAAAATCTACTCTAATTAGCGCTTTTTTATTTGTAAAGTTATAGTCCCCTATGTTTTCCATATCAAAAAATTGAACTGTAAAAATAAAGTTTTGAATGAAAACAGGACCATGAAACTCAATATTAATTACTTTTGAATGCAATGCAATTTAAAGATATAATAGGACATAAAAATGTGAAAACACGCCTAATCAATTCTGTTAATAACGGAAGGATTAGTCATGCACAGTTATTTTTAGGCCCTGAAGGCTGTGGAAATCTACCTATGGCCATTGCTTATGCGCAATATATTTCTTGTCAGAACAAAGCTTCTGACGACTCTTGCGGACAGTGTGAATCATGCATAAAATTTCAAAAACTAATTCACCCCGATTTACATTTTGTATTTCCTGTAGCCTCAAGTGCTGAAGTAAAAGACAAACCAACAAGTACAAAATATATTTCGCAATGGCGAGAAGCAATTACAGAGGAGCCATACTTGTCATTAGCAAATTGGCAAAATAAAATAGAAACTGGCAACAAACAATTGCTTATTTCTAAAAACGAAAGTGAATCTATTTTAAAAGTTTTAAGCCTAAAAACTTACGAATCAGATTACAAAACAATGATTATTTGGTATGCTGAACGTTTCAATATTGCTTCTGGAAATAAATTATTGAAAATTATTGAAGAGCCGCCTAGTAAAACACTTTTCATATTAGTAGCTCAAGATTCTGAACAAATAATTTCTACTATTTTATCGAGAACTCAACTCGTAAAAATTGGCCGAATTAAAGAGAATATTCTTCAAGCTGAATTAGAAAAAAAATACAGTTTAGAAAGTTCTGTAGCGCATAAAATTGCCCATCAATCGGATGGCAATTTAATTACTGCCAAAAAATTAATCGAACACTCTTCTACCGAAGAAGAGTTTCATGAGTTGTTTAAAATTTGGATGCGCTCTGCTTTTAAAGGAGAGGTTGCTGGACTAATTACATGGTCGGAAAACATGGCAAGCACTTCTTTTGGGAGAGAGAAACAAAAACAATTTTTAAAATATGCTTTATATCTTTTTAGAGAAAGTTTAATTAAAAACTATGGTGATCCAGAAATGGAAAGAACAGCTAATAATGAGCTGAAATTCTTATCCAATTTTGCACCATATATCCATGGCGCAAACTGTATTGAAATAATTGAATTATTTGATAATGCTTCTTATCACATTGAACGAAATGCTAATCCGAAAATATTATTCTTAGACATTTCTTTAAAATTAACAAAGCTTTTAAGGGTTCAATCCCCCGTTTTTTAATTAGCCAAAAGGTTCTCCACATTTTATTCTGAATAGTTCATCATTCAACAAGTAAAATCCTATCTAAAAAAACTATATTTGTAAGGAACAATAAGTTTTAACAATTCGCAGTTTTCTCAATGCGGATTCTAAAAATTAACATTAACCTTTATTTCCAAAGGAATATAGTTTTTAGAATCCGCATTGATTAACTGACAACATATATAATAACACATGGGATGTAGTGGATGTAGTTCTGACGGGGGCTGTGGTACAACCTCAAAAGGATGTAAAAGCAAAACTGGAAGTTGTAATAAATTAAATGTTTTTGATTGGTTGAGTGATATTGAATTGCCACACGGTCAAAAAATGTTTGATTGCGTAGAAGTTCGATTTAAAAATAGTCGAAAAGAATTTTATAGAAATCATGAAGAATTACCCCTTCATGTTGGAGATATAATAGCCGTAGAATCTTCTCCAGGACATGATATTGGAACGGTTTCTTTAACCGGGGAATTGGTTAAAAAACAAATGCGAAAAAGAAAAGTAGCATTTGATTCTGAAGAGATAAAAAAAGTTTATCGTCAAGCCAAAAAAACAGATGTAGATAAGTGGGTTGAGTCTCAAGCAATGGAGTTTGATACAATGCACAATGCTAGAACATTAGCTCTTGAGCTTGGTTTAAAAATGAAAATTAGCGATGTTGAGTATCAAGGAGATCGTTCTAAAGCAATATTTTATTATACCGCTGAAGGGCGTGTAGATTTTAGAGAACTCATCAAAAGAATGGCGGGTAAATTTAAAATTAGAATTGAAATGAAGCAGATTGGCGTTCGTCAAGAGGCTAGTCGATTAGGGGGGATTGGTTCTTGTGGAAGAGAATTATGTTGTTCTACTTGGTTAACAGATTTTAGATCTGTTTCAACTTCTGCAGCACGTTACCAACAACTTTCATTAAACCCGCAAAAATTAGCTGGACAGTGTGGAAAGCTGAAATGTTGTTTAAATTTTGAGCTCGATTCTTATGTTGATGCATTAAAAGGTTTTCCGAATACCAACCTTAAATTAAAAACCAAAAAAGGAAATGCCTTTTACCGAAAAATGGACATCTTTAAAGGGGTGTTATGGTATTCATATCAAGAGGAGCCATTAAATTTTATTGAACTAAAGCTTGAAAGAGTTAATGAGATTATTGCGATGAATAAAGTCGAAGAAAAGCCTAAAGATTTAATAGGATTTGTTGAGCTTAAAGTTGTAATAAAAGAACCTGAATATGCAAATGTTGTTGGCCAGGATGATTTAACTCGTTTTGATAAGCCTAAAGGACGAGGAAATAAAAACAAAAGCAGAAATAAAAAAAGGAAACCACAAGGTCAGGGAGGAAACAAACCTAGTGACGCTAATAATAAAAACAGAAATAACAACAATAAAAACAAGCCCCCTCAAAAAAAAAATGATTAACAACATCTCTAAAATATTGGGTTTGCTTTGCCTATTACTAGTGTTAGTTTCTTGCGATACTAACAAAGTTTTTGAAGCGTATATTGAAGTAGAAAATACGAATTGGCAAAAAGAAAATATTGCCAGCTTTGAATTTACGGCAAAAGATACTGTTGCTAAACATAATTTATACATTAATGTGCGTAACACTGGTGCTTATGCCTATAGCAATCTATACCTTTTTGTAACCATGCAAGGCCCAGATGGCGGACTACTTAAGGATACCGTAAACTGCATATTAGCAAACAATAGAGGCCAGTGGCTAGGAAGTGGAATTGGCGATTTATGGGACTTAAGAATTCCGTACGTAGGAGGTTTTAAATTTGCTCAATCGGGGAATTATACGGTTACTTTAGAGCAAGCTATGCGAGTTGAAAATGGCTTAGAAGGAATTATAGATATAGGTTTAAGAGTTGAAAAAGTAAAATAAACAACGTGTCAAAAAAAAAGGGAAAACCAAATAACAGAAAAAAAGTCATCACCTTTTGGATGATGATAATTCTCCCTATAGTCTTGCTTTTGTCCATTATGTGGGGAGCAAAAAATGGAACTTTAGGCTTCGAGTCTCTTCCCGATATAGAAGAATTAGAAAACCCAAAAAGCAACTTAGCTTCTGAAATTATTACATCTGACGGAAAAGTTATTGGTAAATATTTCCTTCAGAACAGAACCAATGTAAAATATGAAGAGTTATCTCCTTTTTTGGTTGATGCCTTGATTGCTACTGAAGATGAACGATACAGAACGCATTCCGGAATTGATTTTAGAGGTCTGGTTAGAGCCGTTGCTAATTTGGGTTCAGCTGGAGGGGCAAGTACTATTACGCAGCAATTGGCCAAAATGATGTTTGAGCATAAGGCCTCAAGTTTAGTGCAACGAATAAAACAAAAATTACAAGAACAGATTATCGCTATTGAGTTAGAGAAAAGATATACAAAAAACGAAATTATAACAATGTATTACAATCAGTTCGATTTTATTTACAATGCGGTTGGAATAAAGTCGGCAAGTAGTGTTTATTTCAATAAGCTTCCAAAAGATTTAAATATTGAAGAAGCTGCTGTACTAGTTGGGATGGCAAAAAACCCATCATTATACAACCCTAAAAGATTTCCTGATAATGCTTTAAAACGAAGAGAAGTTGTTTTTGCTCAAATGAAAAGAAGCGAATTAATTACTCAAGAAGAATACGACTCTTTGCGGGTTTTGCCAATAACGTTAGATTATAATTTAGTTGACCATAAAGAAGGAATAGCACCGTATTTTAGAGAAACCTTAAGATTAAAACTTCAAAAACTATTGAAGCAAAAAGATGAGTATGGTAACTATACTTATACTAAATCGAACGGAGAACCTTATAATATTTATCGTGATGGATTAAAAGTATTTACAACCATTAACTTTCGTATGCAAAAACATGCCGAGGATGCCGTAGATGATTACATTGCCAATACCCTGCAATTACAATTTAGTGAATATTTATCACTTGTTAGAACAAAACATTATCCATACGATGGTGGAACAAAAGGTATCAATAAAGCTCAATATCTATCTCTAATTAAATCATCAAGAGGAAGGACTTCTCGTTATCGAATCTTAACTGGGAAGGAATGTTATAATTGTGGTAGAAGAGGAGAAAGAAATGTGACAAACAAAGGCGATTATTACGTCTGTTTGGCCGAAGATTGTGGTAAAAAAAGATGGGCGACGAATCAAGATTCTGTTGATCTTATTTTTGATACTAAAATAAAGATGAAACTCTTTTCTCATCAAGGTGAAATTGATACTATTTTATCTCCAAATGACTCTATCAAATATTACAAAACTTTTTTACACACTGGCTTAATGTCTGTCGATCCTCACACAGGCTATATTAAGGCTTGGGTTGGTGGAGTTAATTATCAAAATTTTGCTTACGATCACGTTACGAGTACGCGTCAAGTAGGTTCTACTTTTAAACCATTCGTTTATGCAACAGCTATTCAAAATGGTTATTCACCTTGTCATGAAGTTTCCAACGTTAAATACACCTTTCATAAAGGAGAATTTGGGTTATTAAAAGATTGGACCCCCGGGAATGATGGAAGTCCGAGTAATGGTTGCCCTGTTTCATTAAAATATGCGCTAGCTAATTCTATGAACACTATTACTGCATGGGTAATGAAACAATTTGGACCACAAGCTGTGATGGAGCAAGCTAGAGCTATGGGGATTAAAAATAAATTAGACCCTGTTCCTTCATTATGTTTAGGCGTTGCAGATTTAAGTGTTTACGAAATGGTTGGAGCAAATTCAACATTTGCAAACAAGGGAGTTTACATTGAGCCTACCATGTATACCAGAATTGAAGATAAACATGGTAATGTAATTGTTGATAGAAACCCTGAAACAAAAGAAGCCATGAGCGAAGAAACGGCTTATGTAATGCTTGACTTAATGAAGGGAATTGTTGATGGTGAATACAACAAATGCATGGGTGACGATAGAAAAGATAGAGGAAAAAGTCCTCAGTACAATAGCGGGACAGGTGTTAGACTTAGGAACCCTATAACAGAAAAAAGACCCTATGGAGGTCATAAATATCCGATAGCCGGGAAAACTGGAACAACACAAAACAACTCTGACGGATGGTTTATAGGTTTAACTCCAGATTTAGTTACTGGAGTTTGGGTTGGTGCCGATGAAAGATCGATCCGATTTACTTCTACAACTATAGGTCAAGGGGCAAATACAGCCTTGCCTGTGTGGGGTTATTACATGCAAAAAGTGAAAGCAGATACTAAATTGAATTATCCTGATAAGGCTTTTGAAAGACCTGACAAAGCATTAAGTATAGAACTTGATTGTATAAAATATAATGAGATGAAATCTGGTGGTTTCGGAGGGAATTCAGAGTATTAAAAAATAAAATTATGGCAATAAATAAAGTTGTTGCAAACGTACAAGAAGCAACAGAAGGAATTAAAAATGGAATGACCTTAATGTTAGGTGGTTTTGGTTTATGCGGAATTCCTGAAAATTGCATATCCGAAATGGTAAAAATGGATGTAAAAGGTTTAACTTGTATATCTAATAATGCCGGAGTAGATGATTTTGGATTGGGATTATTACTTCAAAAAAAACAAATCAAAAAAATGATTTCTTCTTACGTTGGTGAGAATGATGAGTTTGAACGTCAGATGCTAAGTGGTGAACTGGAAGTTGATTTAATTCCTCAAGGATCTTTAGCTGAAAGATGCAGAGCTGGTGGATCTGGAATACCTGCATTTTATACGCCTGCTGGTTACGGAACTGAAGTTGCTGAAGGAAAAGAAGTAAGAGAATTTAATGGAAAACCTCACATTTTAGAGCATGCATTATCTGCTGACTTTGCTATTATAAAAGCTTGGAAAGGTGATACAGCTGGAAACTTAATTTTTAAGGCAACTGCTAGAAACTTTAACCCAATGATGGCAATGGCAGGTAAGATAACCATTGCGGAAGTAGAAGAATTAGTTAAAGAAGGAGAGTTGCACCCCAATGAAATTCATACCCCAGGAATATTTGTACAACGCATTTTTCAAGGTGTTGATTATAAAAAAAGAATTGAGCAAAGAACTATAAGGAAAAAGGAATAATTATGGCACTTGATAAAATAGGAATAGCAAAAAGAATAGCGCAAGAATTAAGAAATGGATGGTATGTCAATTTAGGAATTGGAATTCCAACGTTGGTAGCCAATTTCGTATCTACAGATATAACTGTTGAGTTTCAATCAGAAAATGGAATTTTAGGAATGGGGCCTTTCCCATTTAACGGAGAAGAGGATGCTGATTTAATAAACGCAGGAAAACAAACTGTGACATTGCAACCAGGAGCTTCTCTTTTTGATTCAGCAACAAGTTTTGCTATGATTAGAGGTCAGCACGTTCAATTAACTGTTTTAGGAGCAATGGAAGTTTCTCAAAACGGAGATATTGCGAACTGGAAAATTCCAGGAAAAATGGTGAAAGGTATGGGAGGAGCTATGGATCTTGTAGCCTCAGCTGAGAACATTATTGTAGCGATGATGCACACCAATAAAAAAGGAGAAAGTAAGTTGTTGTCCGAATGCTCTTTACCCTTAACTGGTGTTGCTTGTGTAACTCGAATCATTACAAATTTAGCAGCTATAGAAGTTAAAGGTGGGGTTTTCCACTTACTAGAAAGAGCTCCAGGCGTTAGTGTTGAAGACATTATTGCTGCAACAGCAGGTGAACTTGTCATTCCAGATAATGTTCCAGAAATGAATATCAATTAAAGTTAAACCCATCTAATATTACAATAGTTTTACATGGTTTTCTTAGTCGTTAATGCAACTTTAGCGACTAATTTTCAGTATTTTATAAAGCCTTATAGTAAAAAGACTATCTTGCAGGGTTCAATTAGTTGACTTGAAAATTATAGCCAAAATATTCCTTTTACTTTTAAGTGTAAATTCATTTGCCCAGATGAATAAGTTGGAGTTTATTGAAAACAAAGGTCAATGGAACACTAATGTAGTATATAAGGCTAAACTCCCAGCGGGAAATCTTTATTTAGAGGATAATGCACTCACCTATCTTTTTTACAATGAAAGAGATATAGATCGCCTGCATAAATTACACCATCATGAGATTAAAAACCCTACACCACAAGATTACATCATGAATTTGCATGCATTTAAAATTAATTTTTTAAATGCTCATACCAAAAAGATAAGTGCAATTGAACAGACTTCTGATTATGTTAATTATTATTTAGGAAACGATAAATCAAAATGGGCTTCCAATGTAAAAAAGTACGGAAAAACAGCCTATAAAAACCTTTACGACAGTATTGATTTGAAATTTTACCTCAAAGAAGGTTTTTTAAAATACGATTTTATTGTTGCTCCAGGAGGAAAACCTTCCGAAATACAATTAGATTATGAGGGTGTTGATAATCTTAGGTTAGAGGAAGGGGAATTGAAAATATCTACATCCGTAAACGAAATTATTGAACAAAGACCATACGCTTACCAACTGGTTAATGGCATCCAAAAAGAAGTGATATGTAATTTTAAGCTAGAAGGAACAATACTCTCTTTTGATTTTCCAAACGGATATAACAAAAACAAAAAGCTAATTATTGATCCAACCTTAGTCTTTGCATCCTATTCTGGTTCTACTATGGATAACTGGGGATACACCTCTACCTTTGATGCCGCAGGACATCTTTATGGTGGTGGTGTAACTTTTGGTGTTGGCTATCCATATACTGCAGGTGCTTACCAAATAAATTTTGCAGGAGGAAATGGTGCTTATGCAGGATCTGACATTTCTATTTCTAAATTCTCTCCAGATGGCACCTCTCTTATTTATGCGACCTATTTAGGTGGAGTAGAAAATGAATCTCCGCACAGTTTAATTGTAAATAGCAATAATGAGCTATTAATAATGGGGACAACCGCATCAAGCAACTTTCCTGTAACAGCATCTGCATATGATACTTTTTTTGCAGGCGGATCAAGTTACACCGGGAGTATACCTAACTATATAAGTGGATCTGATCTTTTTATTGCAAAGCTCGATAATAGTGGAAGCACTCTAATTAGTTCCACTTTTGTAGGTGGAACAGGAAATGATGGTTTAAATATAAGTGGATCCCTTCAAAAAAACTATGCAGATGATTATAGAGGAGAAATTATAATTGATAATAATGACAATATATATGTTGCTAGCACTACCTTGTCTAATGATTTCCCAACAACAGGAGGGGTTATTCAGCCAGCAAGTTCGGGCGGTCAAGAAAGTTGTGTTTTTAAACTCTCCTCTGATCTATCTACGCTAATTTGGAGTACTTATCTCGGAGGTTCAAATGATGATGCAGCTTATTCCTTACAATTTGATGAAATAGGAAATGTCTTAATTACTGGAGGAACTACCAGTAATAATTTTCCAACAACAGGAGGTGTAATTCATCCAACATTTCAAGGGGGAGCTGCTGATGGCTGGATTAGTAAAATAGACAGCAGTGCCTCATCTTTAATCGCAAGCACCTATATTGGAACCAGTTCTTATGATCAAAACTATTTTGTACAACTAGATACTGCCAACAATGTATACGTAATTGGGCAAACAGAAGGCACTTATCCTATAACGCCAGCTAGTGTTCATAGCAACCCTAATAGCGGGCAATTTATTCACAAATTAACTCCAGACTTATCAAGCACTGTCTTTTCTACAACTTACGGAACGAGTTCTGGAGGGATAGACATCGCTTTATCCGCTTTTTTAGTTAATGAATGTAACTACATCTTAATTTCTGGTTGGGGAGGTGTAACAAATGTAAATAATGGCGGACCTTCTTCTAGTACAACTTTTGGTTTACCTGTTACTTCAAATGCTCTTCAGTCTATAACAGATGGAAGTGATTATTACTTAACCATGTTTAATGAGAATGCTGATTCATTACTCTTTGCTACTTTTTTTGGAGGGTCAGCAAGTGATGATCATGTTGATGGAGGAACGAGTCGATTTGATAAAAAAGGAATTGTTTATCAAGCTGTTTGTGCTTCCTGCGGTCCTCAAACCACTGATTTCCCAACAACACAGGGGGCTTATTCCAATTCAGATAATAGTACTAATTGTAATTTAGGTGTGTTTAAGTTTGATTTATCTCAACTAACTGCCAATGCAGATTTATATACTCTCCCTTATTATTGTATCGGAGATAGTGTTCACTTTCAAAATTTAAGTAATGGTGGAGCTTCCTATCAATGGGATTTTGGAGATGGAAGTCCTACTTCTAACCTAACTGAACCTTTTCATATTTTTAATACTGCAGGAACATATAATGTTAGATTAATAGCGACAGAAACCCTCTCTTGTATCTTTCAAGACACCGCTTATGTATCGGTACTTATTGAAGCCCCTCCTATTGCAACGGCTCTACCTGTAAATGGAATTTGCCCTGGCGACAGTGTAATGATCAATGTTTCTGGAGGAGATTCTTCCATTTGGATAACAGACTACAACATTCTTAATGACACTTCGCCAACTGCAACAGTATGGCCAGATACAGCTATGATTTACAGTGGTGTAACTTTTAACCGTTGTGGAGCAGATACGGTAGATGTTCAAATAAATCTATTTCCAAACAACACTTCTATATCTTCTGATACTAGTATTTGTTTTGATATGAGTATTCAAATAATAGCCTCTGGAGGAGTTACCTATTTATGGTCACCTAGTTCGACTCTTACAAATCCAACCATTCCAAACCCTATAGCTACACCAGGCATTACAACCACTTACTCTGTCAGTATTACTGACATTAACACCTGTGTATGGAATACTTTTATGACTATTACAACAGCAAATATAATTCCTATTGCTAATGCTGGTTTAGACACCTTTGTTTGCGTAGGAGATAGCACACAATTAAATGCCGGAGGTGGCATAACTTATCTTTGGAATTTATCTTCAAGCCTGAACAATCCAACCAGCGCTAGTCCGTTTGTGTTTCCAATTCAGAATACCGAATATATTGTTGAAGTAATTAATGCTTGCGGATCAGATAAAGACACTGTTTTTATTGAAGTAAAATCTGCCACAGCTAGAGCTTGGCCAGACACATCTCTTTGTGGAGAACAAGAAATTCAACTGTTATCTAGTGGAGGAATCGTATTAAACTGGGAGCCACAGAGCGATGTTTATCAAGTTCAAGGAAACTATTTTACCTCTCCCAAAACCTCTTCGTCTTATACCGTAACAGTACAAGATACTTTTGGTTGTATAGCAGATACTTTTTTAACAGTAGATATTCTTCCTCCTCCATTTTTAGAAGCTGGTGATGATCAATGGCTCGATTATGACAGTCTTTTACTTGAAGCAATTGGGGTAGGTTCCTTTAGTTGGGATCCACCATATTTAGTTTCTTGTGACACCTGCAATACAACAACAACTTTTCCAAATACAACAACAACATTTACTGTTAGGCTAATAGATAGTTTAGGCTGTATAAATTCAGATGAGCTTACCATATTTGTAACATCAGAGATCTATGCTCCTAATGCTTTTAGCCCGAATAGCGATGCCTTAAATGACCTTTTCTTTTTAAAAACATATCGAATAGATGAATTAAATCTGCAAATATTTAATCGCTGGGGACAATTACTATTTCAAACTGAAAATAAAACAGAAGGTTGGGATGGCTATTACAAAGGAACGCTATCAAAAAACGATGTTTATATTTGGAAAGTGAAATACACTTCAATTTCTGGAGAAAGGGGGAACTTAATTGGAACTGTTACTTTAGTGAGATGATTTTATTTCAACTTATTGTTTTTTTCCTCTCTGTTATTTTCTAAATAGACTACCCATAAATTTTGGAGTGAAATTGAGGAGACGATTTTATCTCCTCAGTTTTTATTACTCAGAACAAATTTATCTGTTTGTTTTAGTAAGCAAAAAAATGAGGTGATGAATCTATAGATTTCTAGTCAAGCTGAGATTGTTCCACTTCTATTATTTAGCTGCTTCATTTTTGTTGGCTAATTGCCCACAAGCAGCATCAATATCTTTCCCTCTACTTCTTCTAACATTAACAATTAAGTTAAATGTGTTTTCTAAAAATGCAGCAAATTTATCTGTTTGTTCAGGGTCGGCTTTTAAAAATTCAACATCATCAATTGTATTGTATTCAATGATGTTAATTTTACAAGGAACTATTTTTGCAAAATTGGCTAAATCCTTAGCATCTTCTAAAGAATCGTTAAAATCTTTAAAAATGATGTATTCAAATGTTACTCTTGAACCTGTTTTCTCATAAAAATAAATCAATGCTTCTGATAATGCTTCTATGGTATTAGAATCATTAATTGGCATAATTTTACTACGCTTAGCATCTGTTGCAGCGTGTAATGAAACTGCTAGATTAAATCTCACTTCATCATCACCTAATTGCTTAATCATTTTAGCAATACCAGCAGTAGAAACGGTAATTCGCTTTGGCGACATTCCTAAACCTTCAGGTGAAGTAATCATTTCTATAGAACGAAGCACATTTTTGTAATTTAATAACGGCTCACCCATCCCCATGTAAACAATATTGCTTAATGGTGTTTGGTAGTGTTCTTCTGCTTGGTTTTTAATCAAAACCACTTGATCAAAAATCTCTTCAGCATCAATATTTCTTAAACGCTCTAACTTTCCTGTTGCACAAAATGCACAGCTTAAACTACAGCCCACCTGGCTAGAAATACAAGCGGTCATTCTGTTGGGCGTTGGAATTAAAACCCCTTCCGTTATTTTTTCATCATATAACCGAAATGCGTTTTTTATTGTTCTGTCAGAACTCACTTGTTTTTCAGCCACTTCAACTGCATTGAAAACAAAATTTTCTTTGAGCATTTCTCTCAAATCAAAAGATAAGTTAGTCATTGCATCAAATGATGTAACTCCTTTTTTCCAAAGCCATTCGTAAACTTGTTTTGCTCTGAATGCTTTTTCTTCTTTCTCAATAAAAAGATCAGTTAATTCTTCTTTTGAGAGTGCTCGTATGTTTTGTTTTTCTGACATGATAATACAAAATTACGATTAGTTTTTTTTAGTATAAAATTGCTAGACGATTTTGCTTTGCAAAACAGTCGCAATGATGTATTTTTGAACTAATGAAAAAAATTTCAGCTAATTATATCTACCCAGGAAACACTACCCCAATTAAAAATGGTGTTATAGTTTATGATGCTGACGGAAAAATCACCGAGCTCCTAAATCCTCTAGAAACTGAAATAAACTGGGAAGAAATAGAAAGGTTTAACGGTATTATTTGTCCTGGATTCGTAAACACGCATTGTCATTTAGAACTTTCTTACTTAAAAGGGGAAATTGCTGAAGAAACTCAGTTACACGGTTTTGTAAAAGATATTATATCTCTTCGTGAAAATTTTTCTGATGAAAAACGACTAGATGCAATTACGCTTGCAGAACAAGAAATGATTGAAAACGGAATTGTTGCAGTTGGTGATATCTCTAACGGAAGTTCAACTTTTGAGCATAAAGAAAAATCACGACTAAACTATCACACCTTTATTGAAGTATTTGGTTCTGACCCAAAAATAGCCGAAGCTGCTTTTAAACATGCTGAGTCAGTTTACAATAGCTACTTTGATAAGGAAAGAGCATCTATAACGCCACACGCCACCTTCTCTGTTTCGGATGATTTGGTTAAATTAATTAATGTTCATGCTATAGTACATAATAGTTTAATATCTATTCATAATCAGGAAACTGCCAGTGAAAATGCCTTTTTTAAAGAAGGTAATGGAGCAATGTTCGATTTTTTAAACATTACGCAAAAAACAAATAACCAATTTACACCAACTGGAAAAAATGCTCTTCCTTCTTTTTTAGGTAAGTACAAAAATCTAAATAAAACACTTTTAGTGCATAATACTTTTACTGAAAAAGAAGATGTTCTTTGGGCTCAAAATTATGCTGATAATATTTTCTGGTGTTTTTGTCCGAATGCCAATGAATACATAGAAGGTAAACAGCCGAACTATTCACTGTTTAAAAATGAAAAATGTACTATTGGTACCGATAGTTTAGCTTCTAATTGGAGCTTATCCATCTTGGACGAGTTGAAAAAAATTTCTGAGAAAGACCCTGCTATTTCTCTAACAACACTTATAAAATGGGCAACTTATAATGGTGCTCAATTCTTAGGTTTTGAAAAATTAGGAGCTATTGAAAAAGGGAAAACTCCTGGTTTAAATTTAATCACTAATATTGTTTCACAAAAAATAAATACAGATTCAACTATAAAAAAAATAATATAAAGTGACTTTCTTAAGTTAAGAGCGTCTAAATAAGAAAATAACATTATGAAAAATTTTAGTGCCACAATAATTGCAATCCTAATGTCTATAGCTTCATTTGCTCAAACGCCTGATTCTACAAGCTTAATGACTGACTCTCACTTGAAAGTAAGCGCAGACAACCCTAAGGTTATTAAAATGAATGCTAAAATAAGAATTTTGTTAGCTTCTAAAGAGAAATTAATGGATTCTAATAAAGCCCTTAAAAAAGAGAATGAAAAATTCAAAAATAAATTAAAAGGTCATAACTCTGATATAAAATCATCACAAAAAGAAATAGAAGATAACAACAAAGAATTCTCAGAAAAAGTAGAGAAAGGAAAAAGAACAGGCAAAACAAGTAAAAAAAGAGATCAGCTAATTAAGCAAATAGAAAATACTTTTGGAAAGCTTGAAAAGCTTAAAGGGAAAATTAAAAAGAATAAGTCAAAAATTAAGAAAAACGAAAAGTCTATAAAAAAGGCTGACAAGAAAGTTGAAAAGCTTAAAGCAGGAGTTGTTAAGTTAAATACTGCTGGATAAAAGCTTCAGCGATAATTAAATCTTCTGTGGTTGTAATTTTTATGTTATCTCTATTCCCATCGACTAGATTAATCGTTTCTCCAAGCCTTTCTACAACTGTAGCATCATCTGTAAATAATTTATCGAAATCTTGCTGGTAGGCCTTCAAAATCACTTCAGAAGTGAAACATTGAGGGGTTTGGACAATCTTATAACACTTACGCGAAACTGCTTTGCTTGTTTTTTCTTGTTTTGAATAATGTCTTAAAGAGTCAACCACCTCAACTACAGGTATTGCGTTTCCATTCTTTTCAGCTTCTGCGAAACAGTTATTTATAATATTTATACTCACTAACGGACGGACGCCATCATGAATGGCAACAACACTACCTTCTTTTACTAATTTAAGTGCATTTTGCACTGAATGAAACCGCGTTTGCCCCCCTTTTACAATTTGGTGACGAACTTTGGGTAGTTGGTATTTATGAAAAAGGCGCTCCCAAAAATCGATTTGATTTTCAGGAAGAGCTAGTATAATTTCTATTGTGGGATCAGCTTTCTTAAACTTTTCCAGTGTATGCATTAAAATAGGTTTACCGGCAAGCTCAAGAAATTGCTTAGGAGTTGAAGCTCCCATCCTTTCGCCTTTACCTCCAGCAACTATTATTGCAACTTTATGCATTTGTTAATTCTTCCGAAATAAAAAATTCATCTGCATTTGCAGTAAAAGAATTTCCATCAGGTTCAACTGCAGAAACAGTTTCTACAAGATTTCCATTTGATTCTTCTCTATTTTCTGCATCCCAAACTTCCTTTTCAAAGTCTAGGCATTCTTGATAAAGTTTTAAATCCTCTAATTTCATTACTTTTTTTAAAATTGTGCTTATTAGATGATTAGCATTGCATCCCCATACGTATAAAAACGATATTTCTCCTTAATTGCTTCTTTGTATGCCTTCATTACTAAATCATAACCTCCAAAAGCAGCAGTCATCATTAACAATGTAGATTCTGGTGTGTGAAAATTAGTAATCATACAATTGGCTAAATTAAAATCAAATGGAGGGAAAATGAATCTATTCGTCCAACCATCAAACTCTTTTAAATAACCATCTGTTGATACCGATGATTCCATTACACGCATTGATGTTGTACCTACAGCGCAAATTCTTTTCTTGTTATTTTTAGCTGCGTTAACTTGTTCAACACATCTTGTTGGAATATGAATTTCTTCAGAATCCATTTTATGCTTTGTTAAATCTTCAACTTCAACAGATCTAAACGTTCCAAGACCAACATGTAATGTTAAATATGAAAAATCAATACCTTTAATTTCAAACCTTTTTAAAAGATTTCTACTAAAGTGCAATCCTGCTGTAGGTGCTGCAACAGCGCCTTCGTTTTTTGCATATACCGTTTGGTATCTTTCTGCATCTTCTGGCTCAACTTCTCTTTTGATATATTTAGGAATTGGTGTTTCTCCTAATTTCTCAATAATTGCTTTAAACTCCTCGTAAGGTCCATCAAACAAGAAACGCAATGTCCTTCCTCTTGATGTTGTATTATCAATTACTTCAGCAACTAAATCATCGTCCCCAAAATATAATTTATTTCCAATTCTAATTTTCCTTGCAGGATCAACTAAAACATCCCAAAGTAAACTTTCTCTATTTAATTCTCTCAGTAAAAAAACTTCGATACGTGCACCAGTTTTTTCTTTATTCCCGTACATCCTTGCAGGAAAAACTTTGGTATCATTCATTACCATTAAATCTCCATCATCAAAATATTCAAGAACATCTTTAAATTTTCTATGCTCAATTTCTCCTGTATCTCTATGAAGAACCATTAATCTAGCGTCATCTCTTTCTGGTGATGGTCTTTCAGCTAGCAACTCCTCTGGTAACTCGAACTTAAATTTAGATAATTTCATATATTGTCTATCGTTTGGTTAATGCGGCCTAAAGCTAAGCGTATAGTTTTAGGTGTTTTGTTCGTTGAAATTTGGCTGCAAATGTAACAATATATAACACTATAATCAAGTGTTATCATCAATTACCAAGCAAGCCTATGATTTATTAAAACCAAAAAAAGAGCTTAAAATCAAGCTCTTTTTAAATTTATCTTATTTTTTTGTTTTACCGTTTTTATTGGCTTTCTTAATATAAAGCTCTAAGGCTCTTGTCATTGATGGCGACTCTGGTTGAGGCGCTGCAATATCAATATTTAAACCTGCTTCTTCTGCGGCTTTTGCAGTAGTTGGTCCAAAAACAGCTATACGTGTATCATTCTGTTTAAAATCTGGGAAATTTTGATATAATGACTTAATCCCGGAAGGGCTGAAAAACACTAATATATCGTAATTTACATCACTCAAATCAGACAAATCACTACATACTGTTCTATATAGTGTTGCACATTTAAAATCTAAACCATTTTCTTCTAATAGATTTGGAATATTTGATCTTAAAATATCCGCACAAGGCAATAAAAAGTTATTTTCTTTATGCTTTTTTAATAATGGTATTAATTCAGCAAATCGCTGTTGCCCATAAAATATTTTACGCTTTCTATAAACAATATATTTCTGTAAATAAAATGCAGTAGATTCAGAAATACAAAAGTACTTCATATCATCTGGAATCGTAACTCTACTTTCTTCTGCAGCTCTAAAATAATGATCTACAGCATTTCTACTTGTAAATATTACTGCACTGTAATCTAATAAGTTAATTTTCTGCTGACGAAATTCATTTTTAGGCACTCCTTCTATATGAATAAAAGGTCTAAAATCAATTTTCACTTTACAATCATCAGATAAATCAAAATAAGGTGATTTTTCTGTTTCTGGTTTGGGTTGTGATACTAAAACATTCTTAACTTTCAACATTATCCTTTTTCTTTTTTAGTCTAATTCGCTCGGTTAACGGACGAAAATCCGATACAAAACGACTAACGGTAAAATTTCGAGTGAGCAAATGTACAAAAATATATAGACATACAACACTCCTGTTGACCTTCCTATAATAAACAATCTAATTAACCTTAAAAGGAACACTATAAATGCTAATGGAACAACAACATAAAGTAAAAAAGGTTGAAACGGAAAAGGCGTAAAATAATTAACGCAAAGAACCGGAATTAATAGTGCTCCCAACAAATTATTATACAGCGATACATTGAAAATATATTCAGATGCAGTAGTGGTATCATTAAAGATAAATAAAATAACTTTTGAAAAAATATATTTAACCAAATAAACAATCACAATTCCTAAAAGAAGAACTAAGAAACTATTAAATCCTTCTGGTTCAGAATTTTCATTTAACATCAACCTCTTTATCTGATATACAAATAAAGATAATGTTAAGGTATAGGCACCTGTTAACAGTAGGTTTGATCGATGAAAAAAAACTTGCTCCTCACGAGTAATTCCTTGAGCAACTTTGTAGCTAAATAGAGCCTTTAACCCTAATCGATAGCGATTATTACTAAATGATTTTGTCATTCCCAACACTAAAACGGCTATCATCAATATAATGACTTGCCAACTTTCTGCTCCTGTTTTAAGTGGAGAAGGATTGTAAGACATCCCTTTTTTAGGAGCAACCTCTGTGTGTCGTATTGGAATTAATTCTTCGTTTTCTATTCGGTACACAGCATCTATTAGAGATAAAGAGTCTGTTTTTTGATATGATGAATTAATTGGCACGAATAGCAAAGATACGTCATTCGATGGAACGAGGCAATGACGTTAAAAGAAAAGTCAGAACACAAAAAAAAGTCTAAACACTTGTTTGAACTTTTTAATTATGCGATTTAAATTTCTTAGTTATTAGAAATTTTATCTGTCTTTTTTGTAGAGTAGTTCAGCTTTAAAGCGTTTACCTTTCTGAGTGCCTGCTTTACTTCGGACACTATTCCCATTTTTGTTTTAGAATCAACTTTTAACGACCAAGTAATCCTGTTTCTTTCCGCTTCGTCTCTGGATTCTTTTTCCATTTCCACAAACAATGGAATATCATCTATTGTTTTAAAAGCATCGTTTAACTGAATTCTTGGCGCTGTACCAAAAGCTCCTTGTAATTTCTTAACAGGCTTTCCAATATAAAGATACGCTACTAAACTTTTCTTTTCTAACTTTTGAACCTCTGTAGCTTGAGGAGTTATATTCTCAACCTTTAATGTAGTTTCTCTCATTACGGTAGTTACCATAAAGAAGAATAGCAACATAAATACAATATCAGGTAATGATGCTGTATTAACTGCTGGTTGTCCTTTTTTTCCTTTTTTTCTAAATTTTGACATTATTCAGCTCCTCCCGTTTTTTTAGGTTCTGCCTCAGAAATTCTTTGAGGATAAAACTTTTTTACTGCTTTCATCTTCATCTTAATTGCATCTGAAGATCCTGATTTTTGAACTAATTCAGTATATGGTTTATTGAATTTTTGTTGAGCGAACTCATTTCTTAACTCATTATATGCTGCCACCAACTCATTTTGCACTTTAATGTACATTTCATAAGAGGTCCCATTATCATTTTGCAGTGAAATAATTTGTTTAGAAACTTGCACAACACCTAACCCTTCTATCTCAGTGTCTTTAAACTCTGGCATACTTGGATTACCTGGCTCAGAAGCAATAAAAACTTTAGCAGCTTCTCTCAGATCTGTCACCTGCATATACTCTCCTTCAACTAATAATTGATCATTGGCATTTACCAGAATTTCAAAAATATTCCGCTGTTTAATTGGTGGTGGGTCAGTAATTTCATCTACTACAGGTGGTAATTTTCTAATCAAGCCAGTATCAGTATCCATAGTAGTTGTTACCAAGAAAAAAATCAATAGCAAGAAAGCAATATCCGCCATCGAGCCCGCATTTATTTCTGGTATATCTCTTCTTCCCATATTTATTATTTAAACATTTTAGACACTTCTGCAAAAACAATAGTTCCTATTGCTACTATACCTAAAATATAGAATGCAATTAATCCTCCTTCTGAAACTTGTGACGTTCCAGCATCAGCTAAAATATCACCATCCATATTAGTATGAACTTCATTACTAGACATAAAATAAGAAACTACACAAATAACTACTAACACTCCAACACCAATTAAAGCACTTTTTGCTTTTTTAGGGTTTGATGCCATCCCTACTAGAGAGAAGCCAAGTGTAGTAACTACAGCAATTCCAATTAACGCATAACACCAAGTTATTAGTAGTCCTTCACTCACAACATCAAAAGCAAAAAGTATGCTTAACAATGCTGAAAGACCTAAAAGAGCTCCCAATATGATGCTAAATAATTTACTATTATCGCCCATGTTATTATTTATTTGTGATTTCGTTCTTAATTAACATATCAATTAAAGAAATAGAAGCATTTTCCATGTCATTAACGATACTATCTACTTTAGCTACAATATAATTAAAGAAAATCTGTAAGATAATTGCTACAATTAATCCGAATACTGTAGTTAATAAGGCAACCTTAATACCAACAGCAACAACTTGTGGAGAAATATCTCCAGCCTCAGCAATTGCATCAAAAGCTCCAATCATACCAATTACAGTCCCCATAAACCCAAGCATTGGTGCTAATGCGATAAATAAAGATATCCAAGAAATTCCTTTTTCTAATAACCCCATTTGAACTCCCCCGTAAGAAACGATTGATTTTTCAACCATATCAACTCCTTCATGGCTTCTTTCTAAACCTTGGTAAAAGATACTTGCAACAGGTCCTTTTGTATCTCTACAAACTTCTTTTGCTGCATCAACTCCACCGCTGTTTAAAGCAGACTCAATGTTTGTTAATAATTTATCTGTATTTGTTGTTGCCATATTAAGGTATATAATACGCTCAATAACAATTGCTAATCCTAAGATTAAACAAACTAATACAATCCCCATAAATCCAGGGCCACCTTCAATAAATTTTTGTTTGATAACTTGAGTAAAAGACTCATCTTCTAGTGGAGCTACTGCTGCGGATTTCGCTGCTGCTAAATCTGATGCCATTTTTTCTTCTTCTAATGCTTTTTTCGCTGCTTCAGCTTCTATTGCTAATGCCTGAGCTTCTGCCGCAGAGTCAACTTCCATTGTTTCTTCTGTTACAGCTTCAGCATCTTGTGCGTAAACTGAATTAAACGTTCCGAATGTTAACATTCCGGTAACTGCTAATAATGCAAATACTTTTTTCATAATTTAAATAGTTTGTAATCTAACTGATTTTATTTTTACTTATTGTTTTTATTGTTTTCTATTCAACCAAAGGTTTTTATTGACATTCTTCCGGTATAATATGAAAAAAATCACTCCCCTAATATAAACAGAAAGCCAAAGTACAAAAAAAATAATTTATAGTTTAATTTTTTTTGCCAAGGTTCTGTTAACGGTCAAAAACTTAATGTTAAGGCTATAAACCAAACGTTTTTCTAACCTTATCTATATAATCTAACTCTTCCCAAGGAAATAATTTCACCTCTAATGTAATCGATTTACCCGACCCATCAGTAAATGTTTTCTCAACAACCTCTGTTTTTCTTCCCATGTGACCATAAGCAGCACTTTCAGAATAAATAGGCGTTCTTAGTTTAAACCTTGTTTCAATAGCATAAGGTCGCATGTCAAAAATTTGCTCTACCTCTTTTGCAATCTCACCATCTGTCATATTCAAGTTAGATGTTCCGTAAGTATCAATAAAGATACCCATTGGTTTTGCAACTCCAATAGCATAAGCAACTTGCACCAATACCTCATCACACAATCCTGCAGCAACTAAATTTTTAGCAATATGTCTTGTCGCATAAGCACCAGATCTATCGACCTTACTTGGATCTTTTCCAGAAAATGCACCACCTCCGTGAGCTCCTTTCCCTCCGTAAGTATCAACAATAATTTTTCTTCCTGTTAATCCAGTATCCCCGTGTGGCCCACCAATAACAAATATTCCTGTTGGGTTTACATGGTAAGTAATCTTATCATCAAACAACTCTTGAATATGTTCTGGTAATAAAGCTTTAACTCTTGGCACTAAGATGTTTATTACATCGGCCTTAATCTTAGCTAACATGATAGATTCTGTATCAAAATCATCATGCTGTGTAGAAAGTACAATTGCATCTATTCTAAAAGGCTTGTTGTTGTCATCATATTCTATAGTAACTTGAGACTTTGCATCTGGACGTAAATAGCTAATCGCACTATTTTCTCTTCTTAAAGCAGCTAATTCAACTAGTAACAAGTGAGAGATATCTAATGCCAGTGGCATTAAGTTTTCTGTTTCATTTGTTGCATAACCAAACATCATTCCCTGGTCTCCAGCTCCTTGATCTTCTTTATTAGCTCTTTCTACTCCTTGATTAATATCTGGAGATTGTTCGTGGATTGCAGAGAATACTCCACAAGAATTACCATCAAACATGTATTCACTCTTAGTGTAACCAATTTTATTGATCACATCTCTTGCAATTTTTTGTACATCTAAGTAAGTCTTAGATTTTACTTCTCCAGCCAAAACAACTTGTCCAGTTGTTACTAAAGTTTCACAAGCAACCTTCGACTCTGGGTCAAATGCTAGGAAATTATCAATTAATGCATCAGAAATTTGATCGGCAACTTTATCCGGATGACCTTCTGATACTGATTCGGATGTAAATAAATACGACATCGTAATAGTTTTTAAATAAATTTTCGGCTAAAAAGCTATGGTCGTTGAAGACACATTTTAGCATTTTTTTGTGTGGTTACAAGCAAGCCAAATCATTCCACAATTTTTTTAGTCTGACAAAAATCGTTTTTTTTTATCGTCCAAACAATAGATAAGGAATAAAAAACAAGTGTTAGATTAACGAAATAAGTGAAAATTTAAAAAATGCAGCCTTATTCTCCTCTCAAATTAAGCTATTCTACAATAAACCTGATTGATCTCATCCGATTACCATTAGAAATTTTAAGGAAGTACATCCCATTGGCTAAATCATAACCGAATTCACTTTGAAAATGCTTGTTTGTAATAGTAATTTCTTCGGAACTCACTATTTTCCCCATCACGTTAATAACCTCTAATCTTAAATTACTATTGTCATACCCATTAATAGTTAAGGTAAATACTCCATTATTTGGATTAGGATATAGATCTAAAATTACATCCTCAGAACTTAATGGATTTACTCCAACTGATGATGAGGCATCTAATAACAGACTCGTTTTCCACATCCCCCTTCCAAATGTAGCTGCATAAATCAAACTCCGCCTTTTACAGGTGCATTTCTGCGAACCTTGCAAGACAGTAGAGCAAGAGTACAGAGAGAAATAAGTAGTAAGAATTTTAATTTTAACACACTCAAATATATAATAATCAAAAACTATATTAATACAGATTTTATTAAAGGTCTATGAACAGTGCTATTAGTTTTGAATAATTGTAAATGTCATCCCTTTTATTGTTTTGATAGAAAAGAAAGTGCTATTCTGCTTTTAATTCGTCAATGTCTTAAATACAGCCTCTAAACTTTGCTCTTCTTTTTGTATTGATAAGACTACTACTTCTTTTTGTATGGCAAATTGGAAAATATTATTCCTAACCGCATCGTCTTTAATTTCGAAAAGCCAAACGTTGTTATTTGAACTTCTTACCTGAAGAACTCCTTCAATTTTCTGAAGATCTTTAACGTTTAACTCTTTATCAAACTCAACAGTTAATACAATTTGCTTATTATGTTGGCTTCTTAAATCTTGTGTTTTCTCGTTGGCTACAATTTTACCATGATTAACAATAATAGTCTTGTCACAGATCGCTTCTACCTCTTGCATTATGTGTGTAGAAAGCATTATTGTCTTATCTCTACCTATATTCTTAATTAAACTTCTGATCTCTTCTAATTGGTTAGGATCTAATCCTGTTGTTGGTTCATCTAAAATTAATACTTTAGGATCGTGAATCATTGCTTGAGCCAGTCCTACTCTTTGTCGGTAACCTTTAGATAGCGCTCCAATTTTCTTGTTTTGCTCTATTCCTAACCCAACCATGTCAATCATCTCTTTTACTCGAGCTTTCCTTTTATTGATCTTGTATACTCCTCCAACAAAATCTAGATACTCTTTAACATACATATCTAAATACAAAGGGTTGTGCTCAGGTAAATATCCAACTTGTCTTTTTACGTCAATAGGATTTTCAATAACATCGAAGCCACAAACACTCACGCTTCCAGAAGTCTGAGGGAGAAAACAAGTAATAATCTTCATCATAGTAGATTTTCCTGCGCCATTTGGCCCTAAAAAACCAACAATATTACCAGGTTCTATAGAAAAAGACACATCATTTAATGCTTTTTGTTCTCCGTAAATTTTAGTTACATTTTTTACTTCTATCGACATACTACAAATTTGAAGTCTGAAGGCTGAAGGCTGAAGTTTCCTTCATCACCTCATTCTTCCAAACATATTTATTAAATTTTCTACAAGACGAAAGTAAGATTTTTAGTTAAACCCTTATTATTCTTTACTTTTGAATTTTTATTTTATCTATTGAAAGGAATTGTAATAAAATCTACCGGAAGTTGGTACGTTGTTCGTCTAAGTGATGGAGAGAAAGTTGATGCTCGAATTAAAGGGAAGTTTCGATTAAAAGGCATAAAGTCTACTAACCCTATTGCCGTTGGAGATGTTGTTACGTTTAAAAAAGAAGAAGACGGAACTGCTGTAATTTCAGATATAGATCATCGGAAAAACTATATTATTCGAAAATCTATTAACCTTTCTAAACGCTCCCATATTATTGCTGCCAATGTAGATCAAGCAATTTTAATTGTTACCCTTTCGCAACCAAAAACGTATACTACTTTTATTGATCGTTTTTTAGTTTCAGCAGAAGCTTACCACATTCCAACTACTATCGTTTTTAATAAGATTGATGTTTATACTGATAAAGAAAAGAATGAATTGACCTTTTTAAAACACAGCTACGAAAAGATTGGTTATGCCTGTTTAGAAGTTTCTGCGACTGAAAGAACCAACATAAAATCGGTTATCAACTTAATGAAAGATAAAGTTTCTGTTGTTTCAGGGCACTCTGGTGTTGGAAAAACAACATTACTTAACACTGTTGAGCCAAGATTAAATTTGAAAACAAGCGAAATTTCTGAAATGCACCAACAAGGAAAACATACCACAACTTTTGCTGAAATGTTTGAGCTTAATTTTGGCGGTTTTTTAATTGATACTCCTGGAATTAAAGCTTTCGGCTTAATTGATTTTAAGAAAGAAGAATTGTCTCATTATTTCTTAGAAATGAGAGGCTTATTAAATAATTGTCATTTTAACAATTGTGTTCACAAAAACGAACCAAAATGCGCGGTTAAAAACGCGCTAGAAAATGATGAAATCTCAGCTTTTCGATATAGTAATTATCTGAGTATCTATAACGATGATGAAGATGAGGACTATCGAGGTTTAGGATATTAAAAATGAAAGCAGTTATCCAACGAGTAAGCTCAGCTTCAGTTACCATTGATGGTAGCATTAAAAGTAGTATTGAAAAAGGACTCTTAGTTTTATTAGGTATCGAGGTCACTGATACGAATGAAGATATTGAATGGCTCTCAGGAAAAATTACTCGTTTACGTATTTTTGATGATGAAACTGGAACGATGAACCTCTCAGTAGCTGATGTTAATGGAGAAGTTTTATTAATTAGTCAGTTTACTTTACACGCCAATACTAAAAAAGGAAATAGACCTTCTTTTTTAAAAGCCGCAAAACCACCAAGAGCTATTCCAATTTACGAGCAATTTATTGCTCATCTCGAAAAGGATTTAAAGAAAACCATACAAACAGGTGAATTTGCTGCAGACATGAAAGTGAATTTATTAAATGATGGTCCTGTTACTATTGTTATGGACTCTAAAAATAGAGAATAATACTTGCATCTAAGCTTCTATTTTTACTACCTTCGGATTCCTGCCTTTGCAAGAAAAGAAGTAAAACTACAATCTGTCTTTTTCGGAGAACTCTAAAAATATATACTCTTTCCTTAATTGATTCGTTTTTTCATCATTTTTCCAATAATGATTTACAGCTTCGACAAAGCACAATTATTAGTTCTAAAAAACATTGTTAAATACTAGGTTTTAACAACACTCTCCTCCGTCATAAAAAAAGGTTGATTTCGAAATATGAATATCCTCTCTATTTAATACAGCAAATTCAGCGGCTGTTTTATCACAAATTGCTAAAGGCATTTGCTGTAGCAATGTATATTCAGCGTTATCATCATAAAACTCTTCGTTACCATAATAAATAGCTGTTTTTCCTGTAAAAGAAACACGGCCCATCGGGCAATATTGGATCTTTAATTGCATACGCATCTCGTTTTTTTGTCCTCCACTCTTTTCAAGAATATAAGAGCTTTTAGATAGTGTTCAATGAATTTATTTTGAGGCAATAAAAAACCCCTGAACAGAATATTCAGGGGTTATAGCTTGTAAAATTAATACTTACTGAACGATCAATTTTTGTTGTTGCACAGTTTCTCCAACAGTTAATCTAACAATATAAATTCCTTTATCTAAGTCATTTGTTACTATTGGTAACTGTACTGATCCGTTTATATTATAATCTCTTTGAGATACGGTCCTACCATTTATATCCATTACCATTAAATTAACATTCGCGTTTTCTGTATTTGTAATGTTAATAAAAGTTACTCCATTTGTTGGGTTTGGAAACAGTTTGAAATTTTCATCTCCGGAAAGATCAACATCAATACCTACTGTACAATTTGCAGTGCCATTAGCAACTGCTGAAGGAATTGTTTCTTTAGCTGCATTATCAACACCTCCTGTAGCGTTTTTTAAAAAGCTTAAAACATGTATTTTCGATTCATCCCATTCTACTGGTAATATAAAAGTAAAACAGTTTGTATATTGCGTACCTGTAGAAATGGTTGTTGGGAGGCTCTTTGCCATCCCTTCAAAACCTGGAATTATTGCTCTTCCCACATGGTCATAAACCATCTGTGATGCAGGCACTGGACTTGGCAACAATTCATAACCTCCCATAACTCCAGCTCCACCTCCAGCATAAGCATTAGACTGTGCATATCCAGTAGTTCCAGTTACACTATCTTCAGTTAAAATTACACCAACTCTCCAGTCTCCTGTGGCTGCCATTTGAAAATCTGCAGTAACTGAAACTACTAATTCTCTTGTACTAGCGTTATAAGATGCTCCATTTGTTAAATAAGCTTTAGGCGCTATAACTATTTGTTGTAAAAATGATTGTTCGACAGCAGAAGGATCATTTGCTGGTCCTCTATCAACTACTAAATTTGGATAACTCCCTCCAATTAGTGGATTCAATCCAGTATCATATGTTGCATCAGCCATTGGATCACCATTGTGAACAGCTGCTCCTGCCCAAAAACTAGGATAAGTTTCTTCCATAAAATCCATATAAACCGCTCCGCGAGGACACCATTGGCACCAAGTACCTGTAGCCTCTTCTCCTAGTACCATTTTCCCTGTAGCTGGCACAACAGGATTAACCGTAATTGATTTAGTATCATCTGTTGGATCTGCATCTGCTCCAGCACCATTTACATTTGAAATAGTTACTGTTAATGGTAAACTTCCTGCCACTAAAGTAACTGGTGTTGTAAAAGTATGATTGTATGTTGCTAGTGAAGATAATGAGATTGATCCAACTGATTCTGAAACAGCTGGAATTCCATTATAAGAATATTCAATATCAAACGAAGTTATATTGTTGGTTCCTAAATTTCGAACAGTTGCTCCTAGATCAACAGCCTGACCTGCAAGCCCTCCTATTTGATTCACAAAAGAGACTCCTCCATTAACTGCTGGCAAATTTGCTGGAATATGATTATAACTGACATCATCAACATAAAAACCAGAAACATTATTTCCTCCTTCAGAAATTGGGTTTGTTGGGTATAAATTTAAAATTGCGATTGACCCTGTAGGATTCGCAAATGTTCCTTGGCTTACATTATTAATAAACAGCTCCCAAATGTTAGCTGTTAAATCAATCTCTATTCTCATATTAAACCACTGACCTATTGGATAAGTGGAAGATAAATAGGTGATTCCTCCGCTTTTTAAATTAAATGTCCCATCATCAAGTAAAAACCCATCTATGGCCCATACTCCTCCAACAGTAAATGTCTCTTGCATATTAAAATATGCTCCTTTACCACTTTCAACCAAAAAATTTGATTCGAACGTAAAGTTTCCAGAGTTATATACTTGGGCAAACCTTAAAATAATATCAGTTGGTCCCCCCCCTGTTGAGGCAAAATATAAAGAGTTAGCGCCACTATTTGCACTTGCATTAGAGATCAAGACATCCTCCGTTGTTCCTGAACCTCCCGTCCATGTATCCCAATCTGTAGAGTTTTGTGTAACTAAATTTTGACCCGCAGTGTAAGAATCAAAATTATCTGTAAATATTTGACAAAATAGTGTTACTGAAAGCATCACACTAGCACCTGTTAGTAAAAATTTTTTCATTTTTTTTGTTTAGTTAATAATCTATTTTTTACAAGGTATTAATTTTAAGGAGAGTAGCATTTCACTATTCCGCCCACTATAGGAACTTAAACTGACAGAGATAACCACAAACTCTTTAATGAGAATGAAAGTTGTCTTAACTATTGGTATCCTATATTATTCGAGCAATGTTAACGTCCCTCTTTTTATTATACCATTAATTTCAATGATATAAAAATAGGTTCCTATAGGCACTTTTTCTCCAGCAGCTG
>Ga0307996_1000024_pt1 | contig 42333 bp, 38 predicted proteins | sample Davwhametageno35_FD_203143 | JGI IMG/M metagenome (GOLD analysis project Ga0307996, IMG submission 203143) | Marine microbial communities from Davis Island wharf, Antarctic Ocean - #35 | ecosystem: Environmental > Aquatic > Marine > Unclassified | place: Antarctic Ocean: Davis Island wharf...
CCTAAAATGACTTTATTTGTTTTGACTCCTGTTGCTATATTTGCAGTTATAGCATTAAAAGCGTTTAAATATATCAGACCAATATTTAGAAAAAGAGGTGTTATTAATGCTGATGTAACTGGAAGGTTGACTGAATCTTTAGGTGGTGTTAGAGTGATTAAAGGATTTAATGCTGAAGCGCAAGAAAACGTAAATTTTGAAAAAGGTGTTGACCGCTTATTTCAAAACGTTAAAAAGAGTTTAACAGCTACTGCAATCATGACAAGTTCATCTGCATTTCTATTAGGATTAGCTTCTGTAGGGATTATGGGAATTGGTGGAATGATGATTATTGAAGGAACGTTAACTACGGGAGATTTCTTATCATTTACCCTATTACTTGGTTTTATGATTGCTCCAATCGTACAGATGAGTAATATCGGAAGTCAATTAACAGAGGCTTTTGCAGGTTTAGATAGAACAGAAGAAATAATGAACATGAAACCTGAAGATGATCCTGATGTGAGAACTGTTCAATTAAATGAAATACACGGTGACATCAAGTTTGATGATGTTTCGTTTTCTTATGAAGAAGGTAAAGAAGTAGTTCACAATATTAGCTTAGAAGCTAAGCAAGGAAGTGTTACAGCGTTAGTTGGTTCATCTGGTTCAGGTAAATCTACTATTGCAGGTTTAGTTTCCTCTTTCATAAACCCTGAGAGCGGAACAATATCAATTGATGGTCAAGATCTATCTAAAGCAAGTTTAAACTCTTACAGAAGCCAATTAGGAGTTGTTTTACAAGATGACTTCTTGTTTGAAGGTACAATTAAGGAGAACATCCTCTTCCCTCGTCCAAATGCTTCAGAAGAACAATTACAAGCTGCAGTTAAAGCTGCTTATGTTTATGAGTTTACTGATAATTTTGATGATGGCTTAGATACAACGATTGGAGAACGTGGAGTTAAACTTTCTGGTGGTCAAAGACAACGTATTGCAATTGCTAGAGCGATATTGGCAAATCCGAGAATCTTAATTTTAGATGAAGCGACTTCTAACCTAGATAACGAAAGTGAAGCTATGATTCAGGAAAGTTTAGGCGAGCTAATGAAAGGAAGAACCACAATCGTTATTGCCCACAGACTAAGTACAATTAGAAAAGCAGATCAAATATTAGTTATTGAAGAAGGAAAGATTGCTGAGCAAGGGAAACACGATGAGTTAATAGCTGCTGAGGGAAGATATTATAAACTATTTACGTATCAGAGTAGGATTTAAGTTACGTTCAGAAAAGATACAATAATAAAAATGTCAGTTCGAGTAAAATTCTACAAGAACTTATATGACTTTATTGGATTAAAAAATTAGACTATGAGACAAGACCAACCCAACAACCCGCTACACGCTATTAAACTCGCTGATATACTAGATTTCTTAGTCGCAAACTACGGATGGGACGAATTAGGAAACTTAGTCAACATCAATTGCTTTAAGGATAATCAAACAAAAAAATCTAGTTTAAAGTTTTTAAGAACCACACCTTGGGCAAGAGCTAAGGTTGAGCAGTTATATTTAGATTCAATATAATGATAGATTTACCAGAAATAGAAACCGATAAGATTGCTGTTAAACTAACACCCAAAGCTGAGGTGTTGGTTAAAAAAGGGCATCCTTGGGTTTTCGATCAAAGTATAACTAAACAAAGCATTAAAGGAAAGCCTGGTGACCTTGTCATTATCTTTGACAACAGAAAAAACAAATTTACGGCTTGTGGATTTTATGATCCATCCTCTCCTATTCGAATTAAAATATTACAAGCCAATAAGCCTGCAAATATCAATGCATATTGGTTTAAAGAAAAGATAAAAACAGCTTACGAAAAACGTTTGCCATTACTTAAAACGGCTACCAATAGTTATCGTTTAATTTATGGAGAAAATGACAGCCTACCATCTTTAATTGCAGATATTTACGATGATGTATTAGTAGTAAAACTTTATGCAACTTTCTGGTTACCATACTTAAGTAATGTCTTACCAGAACTATTAAAAACAAGTGGTACTAAAACACTTGTTTTACGACTAAGTAGAAATGTTAAAAAAGAAGGTAATGAACACGGTTTAAAAGATGGACAAGTGATACATGGAGAGCTCAAAAATGAAGTAGTTGTTTTTGAAGAACATGGAGTAGCTTTTTCTGCAAACGTAATTCACGGACATAAAACGGGATACTTTTTAGATCACAGAGCAAATCGTAAGAAAGTTGGTGAAATGTCTAAAGGCAAAACGGTACTCGATGTATTCTCTTATGCTGGAGGATTTTCTGTACACGCATTAGCTGGAGGGGCAACAGAAGTAACCAGTTTAGACATTAGTGGTCCTGCTTTAGAAGTAGCGAAGGTAAATGCTCAATTGAATAATTTTAGCGGAAAGCACATTGTAATTGTTGGTGATGCTTTTAAGGAAATGGAAAGTTTAGCTGATGCCCGAACTAAATTCGATATTGTAGTTATTGATCCGCCATCGTTTGCAAAAAGTGCTGTTGAGGTTGATAGAGCAATTCACAGCTATAAAAGACTGGCCAACCTAGGTTTAAAGCTTGTTAGCAGAGGAGGAATATTAGTATTAGCATCATGTAGCTCAAGAGTTACTTCTAATGTATTCTTCGATTTGATTGAGGATGTTATGGACGTAGCCCAAGTGAATTACAAAGTATTGACTACAACTAAGCACGATATTGATCACCCGATTGGTTTTAAAGAAGGTGCTTATTTAAAAACTATTTACATTAGGATTAACTAATCCAAGCAAAACCAATATCTTTGCAGTTCAAAATTTGGGTATGATTAACGAAGAAGAAAACATCAATAAAAAAGAGATTCAACAATGTATTGCTACTTTAGAAGCCTTGTTGAAAGATACTAATCAGATTTTTGAAATTCCAGAAGAGCAACGTGTTAATTTAATGAAGGCTGCAGGACTTCTTTCACGTCCATGCCGTGAAGAGTTTAACAAACGAAAGAAAGACGCTAAAAAGGCAGCTAAACGTAAAATGATTGAGCGTGACAAACATGCTCGAAAGTCTACAGGAATAAGAAGTGCAAGAGAAGCGGATGTTTTTGAAGCTCCTAAATTGTTATTAAACTTACCCAAAGGAGAAAACGATACACAAGAAACTTTAGAATCGCCAAGAAACTGTTACGTATGTAAAGCGGTATTTACCAAATTGCATCACTTTTACGACACCATGTGTAGCGATTGTGGTGATTTAAATTACATTAAACGTTTCCAAAGGGCTGATTTAACTGGTCAGGTTGCAGTAGTTACTGGTTCTCGTTTAAAAATTGGTTACCACATTACTTTAATATTATTAAGATCTGGAGCAAGAGTTGTCGCCACTACCCGATTTCCGGTAGATTCTGCTTTGCGTTTTGCAAAAGAGGAAGATTTTCAGGAATGGGGACACCGTTTAAAAATTCACGGTTTAGATTTAAGACATATACTCAGTGTAGAGATTTTCTGCAACTTTATAGAACAACAATACAATAGATTAGATATTCTGATTAACAATGCAGCACAAACCGTAAGGCGGCCCGCAGGATTTTATCAGCATTTAATGGAATATGAAGAACAACCTATCACTTCTTTACCTCCATTTGCTCAAAAATTACTAAAAGACCATAACGGTTGTATAGAAGAAATTAAGGCATTATCTGTTGATACGGATAATGCTCAAAACAATAGATTACCTGTTACGTGGCAAAGTCCTGAACCAGGTATTGGTTTAAGAGCTTCAGCCAAATTATCGCAAATTCCTTATAGTTTTGATAATTCGTTACAAACTGCTGAAGTTTTTCCTGAAGGAAAATTAGATGCTGATTTACAACAAGTAGATTTAAGAAAAACAAACAGCTGGCGTTTAAAACTTGGTCAGATAGAAACACCAGAAATGATTGAAGTGCAATTGGTAAATGCCGTTGCTCCTTTTGTTTTGTGTAATCGATTGGTCAACTTAATGCGAAAAGAGAATACTGGACAAAAGCACATTATCAATGTTTCGGCTATGGAAGGAAAGTTCCACCGTTTTAAAAAGATTGACAGACACCCACATACCAATATGGCTAAGGCTGCACTAAATATGATGACGCATACTTCTGCTTCTGATTTTGCTAAAGATGGTATCTATATGAATGCTGTTGATACTGGCTGGGTTACCGATGAGGATCCTTTAGAGCTATCTAAAAAGAAAATAGAAGAACACGACTTCCAACCTCCTTTAGACATTGTTGATGGTGCGGCTCGTGTTTTAGATCCTTTAATTGATGGAATTAACACTGAAAAACACTGGTGTGGAAAATTCTTAAAAGATTACTTCCCTATTGATTGGTAAACCGTATCGGTTTAGATATTTATTTGACCAAGTATAAAAAATAATAAAATAGATTTTAACTACTTTTAGACCCTCTATGGCTCGTTGGACAAAATTTTATTTGATACACATCGAATTCCTTGGATTTCGTTATTGTGGATGGCAAATGCAACCAGATGTAAAAACCGTTGAAGAGATGATTGTCAAAACGTTTAAATATATATTTAAACATGATGGTTTTAAGGTTTTGGGATGCGGAAGAACTGATGCAAAGGTTTCTGCTGATGATTTTGCATTTGAATTGTTTTTAAACGAGGACATTGATTTGCCAACAATGCTAACCGATTTAAATAAAAACCTTCCGTTTGATATTCGTGCTAAATCTATTGAAGAAGTTGATGCGAAGTTTAACGTTATTCGGAATTCAAAAGAAAAAGAATACCACTACTACTTTTCTTACGGAGAAAAATCTCATCCTTTTAATGCTTCTCATATTATTAATTTTGATCAAGAATTAGATATTAAAAAGATGCAAGAAGCTGTTAAGATTTTTGAAGGCACTCATAATTTTAAACGTTTTGCTTGCAAACCATCTGAACACACTATTTTTGAAAGAGAAATAATAAGTGCTTCTATAGAAAAAAATGAACGATATTTAGGAGAATATGTTCCTGAAACGGCTCATGTTTTCAAAGTGAAATCGAAAGGTTTTTTACGCTATCAGGTTCGCTTAATGATGGCAGCCTTATTTGATGTTGGCGCTGGGGTATACACTATTGAGACCTTAAAAAATATACTCATAGAATTTAACAAAGAACCATTAAAAAGGAATGCTCCTTCATCAGGATTAAACCTACATAAAATCAATTTTAAGTAATCAATATATTATGCCATTTTCATCATTAGGAATTTCTACACATTTAGTAAGAGGATTAGAAAAAGAAAAATATCTAAAACCCTATCCTATTCAGGAACAAACAATTCCTGCGATATTAAATAAAAAAGATGTTTTAGGAATTGCACAAACTGGTTCGGGTAAAACTGCCAGTTATGTATTGCCTATCCTAATGAATTTAGATGGTAAAAAAACAACTAAAAACAGACATGTTAATGTATTGGTTTTAGTTCCTACAAGAGAATTAGCCGATCAAGTAAAAGACGTATTTAAAACTTTCGGGTTTTATTTACCCTACAATGTTAAAACATTGGCAGTTTTTGGCGGCTCATCTATTAACCCACAAATGCAAGCTTTACAAAATGTAAATGTATTGGTGGCTACTCCTGGTAGATTAATTGAATTGGCAAAATCGAATGCCTTACACTTAGATAGTATTTCTACGTTAGTTTTAGATGAGGCTGATAAAATGCTAAACCTTGGGTTTAAGGATGAAATGGATGAGATATTTGCAATGCTTCCCGCAAAACGTCAAAACCTGTTATTCTCTGCTACATTGAGCCCTGATGTACAAAATATAGAAAGATTGTTATTAAACGATCCTGAAGTTTTTAAAGTAGAACTAGTAAAAACCAATCTTGAATTAATTAAGCAAATTGCTTATTCTGTTGAAGAAGAGAAAAGAGGTCCACTATTGCGTTATTTAATTAAAAAAAATGAAATGAAACAAGTCTTGGTATTTGCTTCATCAAGATATCAGGCAGATTTAATTGCGGATAAATTGGGAAAGAATGATGTGAATGCACGATCAATACACAGTAAGAAAAGTCAAGGGTATAGAAAGGAAACTTTAACCAATTTTAAAGCTGGTAATTTAACTGTTTTAGTAACTACTGATTTACTTTCGAGAGGGATTGATATTGAATTTTTACCTTTTATAATCAACTACGAACTACCCCGTTCTCCTAAAGATTTTTTGCATAGAATTGGTAGAACTGGTCGTGCAGAAAACCCTGGAACAGCGTTTACTTTTGTAATGGAAGATGCACAGCATCATTTTAAGGTGATACAGAAAAAGATGAAACAACAAGTTGAGTTTGTTGATGCAAATGATTTTGATTTACACGGATTTTAAGAACTACAAGAAAGCATTGAGCAACCCACTTTTGTTCTTGCCCATTCGGGTCTTTTGGCAAACCATTTTTCTGAACCTTGTTGTTCAGCATAAGGTTGTTTTAAGAGTTGAGATAATTCATCAATTATTAAATAATCTCCTTTATCTGCAGCATCAATTGCCACTTGAGACATATAATTTCTTAATACATATTTAGGATTTACTAAATCCATTTTTTGTTTCCGTTCTTCATCAGAAGCAACTTCTTTCTGTAATCTTTTTAAATAACGGTTCATCCAATCTTCCCAGAAAAATAGCACCTCTCCTTTTACCTCTTCAGGCTTATAAAAAGAATCCATTACTTCTTCTAAAAACGAAACATCATATTTTTCGGGCAGCACCATTTCTTTAGAAATATTACTCAAATTTCGATAGAAAATAGGCATATCCGTTTCTGTTCTTCTCAAATTCGTTTCCAAATCATCAATCAACTTCAAGTCATTCTCATCAGTCAGCTCCAATCCTATTTTAGACTTTCTCATCTCTAAATGCTTTTTAGCAAAAAGGGTTTTGTAATTACTTAAAATTTCTTCTAAAGGATCTGCTTCCTCAATTAAAGGATAAAGCGCATTGGCTAGTTTTAATAAATTCCATAAGCCAATGTTTCCTTGGCTCCCAAAAGCATAGCGTTTATGTTGTGCATCTGTTGTGTTTGGTGTCCAATTTTTATCATAACCTTCCAACCAACCATAAGGTCCATAATCAATCGTTAAGCCTAAAATTGACATGTTATCAGTATTCATGACCCCGTGCACAAATCCTACACGTTGCCAATCAATAATCATGTCCAGTGTTTTTAAACTAACCGCCTTAAAAAACTGAACATATCCTTCTTTATTTGGCTCACACTCTGGATAAAAATGCTTCACGGAGTAATCCACTAAAGTTTTTAAAGTTCTATGATCTTTAAGAGCGGCTAAAATTTCATAGCTTCCAAATCTTAAAAACGAAGGTGATACTCTACAAATAATTGCTCCTTTTTCATAAGCAGGATTTCCATTATACAACACATCTCTCATTACCTGATCTCCAGATAATGAAAGTGATAAAGCTCTTGTTGTTTGAACTCCTAAATGGAACATTGCTTCACTACAAAGGTATTCTCTTATCGAAGATCTTAATACCGCTAAACCATCTGCAGTTCTTGAATATGGTGTAGCTCCTGAACCTTTTAATTGTATGGCCCATTGTTGCTCATTATGTTTAATCTCCCCTAAATTTATCGCTCGCCCATCTCCTAATTGTCCAGCCCAATGTCCAAATTGGTGTCCTCCATAACACATCGCATAGGGAGTCGTATTTTCAATGAGTTCGTTTCCTGTAAAAATATTTAAGAACGCTTCAGACTGAACATCTTCTTCAGATATCCCTAATAATTCTGCAACTTCAGGTGACGTGTGAACAATTTCTGGGGTTTCCGTTTTAGTTGGTTTAACAAAAGAATAACAAGCCTCTCTAACCTGTCTCATTGTGTTTTCTTGAATCGGATCTGCTGGAAGTTCCTTTAGAAATATATCGTTTACCTGAAGTTTCATTGTTATGTGTCTTAGTTACAACAAAATTAGCCATTTTGTATCTGATGCATTACTTTTACAACATGGGATTAACAAACAACGATATATTAAAAAAGCTAAGAGTAGCACTCAAATTAAGAGATGATGAAATCGTTAAAATTTGTGCATTAGTAGACTTTACAATTTCTAAAAGTGAATTAGGCGCTTTATTTAGAAAAGAAGATCACCCTAATTATATGGCGTGTGGCGATCAAATTCTACGTAATTTCTTAAATGGATTGGTTATTCACTTGAGAGGGCCAATGCCTCCTAAAAAACAAACTCCTGAAAAGTGAGTTTCTTAAAACATTAGTTGGCTTAGTTTTTTCAGCCATATTGTTTAATTCTTTTGCTCAAACTGAAACAAAAATGGACAGAAAGATTCTTTACGATGTCGCTATTGATAATATTGATGGAGATGCTATCAATTTAAACGATTATAAAGGAAGGTTTATTCTATTCGTTGTAGCTTTAGAATGTGGCTTTACACCTCAATACTAAGAGCTAAAAGAATCATACGATATATATAAAGAAGACTTATTAATTATAGTTTCATCCCCTTTAACCAGTTTGGAAAACAAGAACTCGGAAATGTTGAAGATATTAAAACCTTTTGCAGTAAAAATTATGGCTAAACATTTTTAATTACTGAAAAGATTAAGGTAAAAGGAGCCAATCAACACCCTTTATACAAATGGCTTACCTCAATAGAAATAAATGGCATTAAAAGTTTTAGTGTTAAATGGAATTTTCAGAAATATTTAGTTGGAAGAGATGTTGAGTTGATTGATTACTATTACAGTATTACTTCTCCACTTTGAAAAAAAATTACTGAAAAATAAAGTATTAATACCAACGTTTTTTCTTTTGTTTAGAAGCAACAGATTTTCTTCCTTTTTTATGCTTACTCCCTTGTTTTTTATGGATTTGTGGTTTTTCTTTTGGGTCTAATGGATATGGATGTCCTTCCTCAACTTTTATTATTTTAGAAATTAAGCGTTGAATGCTAATTAAATAAGGTTTTTCTTCTGCAGCACAAAAAGAATAAGCAGTCCCGGTATTACCAGCTCGACCTGTCCGTCCTATTCTATGTACATATAATTCTGGAATATTTGGTAAATCAAAATTTACTACAGCATCTAAATTATCAACATCAATACCTCTTGCAGCAACATCTGTCGCAATTAAAATATTAACCAATCCATCTTTTAAACTGTTTAAAGCTTCTTGACGAGCAGCCTGAGATTTATCTCCGTGAATCGTTGCTACTTTATAACCATTCTTTTGCAAGGCTTGTTCTAACTTATCTACTCCAAACTTTGTTCTTCTAAAAATAATAATATTCCCTTTAATCATATTGCGTAATAAATACAAACACAATTCTATCTTTTTAGCAATAGGAACGTAAAACAAACGTTGCTCTACAGTTTTTGCTGTTGATGCTAAAGGAGAAACAGAAACGATTTCAGGTTTCCGTAAAACGCTATTTGCTAACGCCATTACTTTAGCAGGCATTGTAGCCGAAAACAATAATGTTTGCTTATACTCTGCACACAATTTATTGATCTTATTGACATCCTCAATAAAACCCATATCCAGTAATAAATCAGCTTCATCCAACACTAACACTTCAACTTTACTAAGTTTAGCATAGTTTTGTTTTGCTAAATCCAAGAGCCTCCCAGGAGTTGCAATTAAAATATCTACCCCTTTATTTAAACGTTCTATTTGTGGTTCAATAGCTGTTCCACCATATACAACAGCTGTTCTTAAATTTGTATATCTTCCGTAGGATTTAAAACTTTCGTGAATCTGTTCTGCCAACTCTCTGGTTGGACTAACAATTAACGCCTTAATATCCTTTCCTCTTCTAACCGTATCTTGACTATTAAATAAGATTTGAAGAATAGGCAAAGCAAAAGCTGCTGTTTTTCCTGTTCCGGTTTGAGCCGAAGCAATTACATCTTTTCTATCTAAAACAATTGGAATTGTTTGTGCCTGAATTGGTGTTGGAGTCGTATAATTCTCCTCTGCTAATCCTTTTAAAATTGCATCGTTTAATGCCAGTGTTCCAAATTTCATACTCTTGTTGTAAATTAAAGTGCAAAGGTAGTAAAGTTAAACCCATCCATATTTTAGTTTTTCATAGTCAATTGCACTCTTTTTCTTGCTAAATCTACAGATAGCACTCTTACATTAACTTGCTGATTTAACTTAACAACTTCCTGAATATTAGACACGAAGGTGTTTGATATTTCTGAAATATGAACTAATCCAGATTCTTTTATTCCAATATTTACAAAAGCACCAAAGTTGGTAATGTTATTAATTGTACCGGCCAATTCCATTCCATCGCTTAAATCCGCTATAGACTCAACACTATTAAATGTGATTTCTTCCAAAGCCTTACGTGGATCATTGGTTGGCTTCTGTAATTCAGCAGCTACAAAATCTATGGTATAACTATCATATTTCTCTTTTAACGTTTTAATTGTTTGCTCTTCGATGGATTGCTTTCCAATTACATCTTCTATTTTAGACTTATTCAGTTGTAATAATTCTGCAACCAATTTATATGTTTCTGGATGTATAATGGTGTTATCTAAAGGGTTTGTTCCTTTTTCTATTCTTAAGAATCCAGCTGCTTGCTCGTAAGTTTTCTTTCCCATTTTAGGGACTTTCAATAACTGTTTACGCTCCGTAAAATTTCCATTTTCTTCGCGATAAGCAACAATATTTTTTGCCATAGTAGTTCCTAAACCACTTACATGTGCTAATATTGGATATGATGCCGTATTCAATTCTACGCCAACATTGTTAACGCAAGAAGCAACTACTTCGTCTAATTTTTGTTTTAATAATGGTTGGTTTACATCATGCTGATATTGACCCACACCTATCGATTTAGCATCAATCTTAACCAACTCTGCCAATGGATCAATTAATCTTCGTCCAATTGAGATAGCTCCTCTAACCGTTAAATCAAGATCTGGAAATTCATCTCTTGCAATTTCAGAAGCAGAATAAATACTTGCTCCTGCCTCGTTTACCGAAAATACCTGAATAGTAGAATATTTAAACAGCGCTCTACATAGTTTCTCGGTTTCTAATCCTGCTGTTCCATTACCAATAGCAATAGACTCTATCTTATTTTTCTGAACTAAATTGAGTAATGTTTGTTTTGCTTCTTCTAACTTATTTTGAGGAGGGTGTGGAAAAATGCTAGTATTCGCTGTAAAATCTCCATTCCTATTCAAAACAGCCACTTTACATCCCGATCTAAAACCAGGATCAATCGCCACTATATTTTTTGCGCCTAATGGGGATTGTAATAAGAGTTGTTTTAGATTTTCTGCAAATACACCAATAGAATCAATATCTGCTTTTTCTTTTAAGGTTTTCTTAATTTCAGATTCAAAGTTAGGCTGTAATATTCTTTTATAGGCCTCTTCAATAGCGCTATCATTAAATCGATTACGCTCATATTTGTTCTGAATTTTATACTGAATGTTTTGAATCGCTTTCTCCTCATCAACATCAACACTAAAATTAAGAATCCCTTCTTTTTCTGCTCTAAAAAGCGCCAAAATTCTGTGGGATGCCATTCTGCTTACTTTTTCAGAAAACTCAAAGTAATCCTTATACTTTTCGCCTTCCTCTTTCTTTCCTCTTTTTACTTTAGAACTAGCTAATGAAAAACATTGAAACTGATTTCTCAATTGATATCTTACCCACTTATCTTCAGCTATCCATTCGGCCAATATATTTACAGCTCCCGTTAATGCTTGTTTCTCATCCTCTACTTCTCCTTTAACAAACGCTGCTGCTTTATGCTCAATAGCATTATTATTTCTGCTTTTCTGTATGAAAATAGCTAGAGGTTTCAATCCTTGTTCAATGGCTTTTTCTCCTTTAGATATTTTTTTTTGTTTGTAGGGCAAATACAAATCTTCTAATTCCGTTAAAACCATAACAGACTCAATCTTTGCTTTTAATTCAGGAGTTAACTTCCCTTGCTTAATAATTGCTTGTAAAATACTTTCTTTTCGCTTTATAAAACCATCCCAATAGGCTTGCCTGTCCTTAATATTAATCAACTGAACTTCATCCAAGTTTCCGGTAGCTTCTTTTCTATATCGAGCTACAAAAGGAACTGTTCCTCCCGCTGCAAATAGTTCTAATACTTTTTCTATTGTTTTTGACGATAAGTTTAGCTCTTTGCTAATTTGTACTATTCTGTTCATTTATTCTTTATTTGCTAATAATACTACTACCTCTTTTCCAATTAAAGAACCTATAGCAACTCCCATACCACCCATTCTAACTGCGCAATAGATATTGTTTTCTATCTGCTTCACAAGTGTTGTTTTTTTATTTCCAACTCCCATAATTCCAACCCAGCGCATTTCTATTTCAACATTCTTTTTATAAGGAAGAATAACCTCGGTTAACAATTGATTTAACTTGTTCTGTATGATTGGAGTTAACTTAAATTCGCTTGTATTTTCTGTTTCGAAAGCTAAATTCCTTCCTCCACCAAACAATACCCGATTGCCAACATTTCTAAAATAGTAATAACCTTGCTTGTAATGGAAAGTTCCTTTTAACTTTAAGCCTTCTATTGGCTTCGTAATTAAAACTTGTGCTCTTGCAGGCTCCACATCCAATTCAGGCAACAACTGTTTGGCAAATCCGTTTGTAGCAATTATTACATTACCCGTTTCAATATTAAAATTTTCTAATCCAATAACTACTTTATTATTATTTTGATTAACAGAATTTACGTTGATTCCATTAATAATTTCAACATCTTTTTCTTGCGCAAGCTTCAGTAAGCTTTTCATTGCTTTACCAGTATCAATCTGCCCTTCAAACTTGTTATAAATTACGTGTGCAATATTTTTAAATCCAAACTCTACTATTAGCTCATCTTTACAAACAAATACATCTTCCTTAAATATTGGTTTTAAAAAATTATTTAAATAATGAAGTTTTTCAACTGTCTTTAAATAGATGCCTTCATCTGCTGCCGTAAACAATTCACAACTTCCTAATTGTTCAAAACCTAAGTTTTCTTCACCTAAAAGCTTTCTTAAATTAAGTAACCCTTCCCACCTTTTTTCTATAATTGTAAAAACCTCTTTTTCAGACATAATAGACAAATCATCTAAAGTTTCTGTTGGAGATCCAAAGCAAGCAAATCCTGCGTTCTTAGTACTCGCTCCACTAGACAGAAATCCTTTTTCTAAAACGACAACTTTAGCTTTTGGAAATTTACTTTTCAATTCAATTGCTGCCGAAAGGCCAACTATACCACTTCCAATTATGGCATAATCTATGTTATTATAAAAGGATTCTTGTTCCCAAAAACTTACATGCATAAATCAAATATTACTTTAAATAATAAAACTATAGATTATTAATTAATTTTACTCAACCACTTAATACAATAATAGTATGAAACTTTCTTTTCTTTTAATTCCACTTGCTTTTTTTTCATGTAAAACTGTTAAGGATTCAGCCATTACAAACACCAACCAAAAAGAGACTATCGTTTCTATTAATAAAGAGCAAGATTACAATGTTGTTATCTCAATAAACGCCAAAGAGCCTTATTGTGGTGGTGCATCCCCTAGAGATATTGATTTAAACAAAGTTTCTGTTGGAGTTTTTAATTACTTGCTAATAAAAACAACGACTAATGATACAATTAGTATTGAATCAGATGCTCTCGGTATTATTTACTTAAATCTTAAAGTTGGTAACTATGCAATAAGAGAAATTTATAAAGACATGCCTTTTGCTCAATTTCAAGAAAATAACCAACCAAAAGCAAATCAAGCCCTATTAGATATGGATCCTGATTGCTATAAAAAATGGTGGTTAAAGAAATTATTAAAATTTGAGGTGTCTGAAACTGGTAACATTCATAAATTTAATGCCACTATAAACAAAACATGCCTTACAGGGAAAAACCCTTGTGTTCTGTTTACTGGAGAATTACCTAAGTAATTTTTAATTCAGATTTTTGAATAATCTTCTTCCTTAATTTTATTTAAAGTAAAAATATCTGGACTAATTTCTTTTCAAAAATGAATTAAAAAATTGTTTAAAAAACCAAAAGAAGTCAATAAATGGCTTTTGACAACTTAAATAGTTAATCCAAACAAAAATTTTTTATAATTAATAGCTACAGCCCTCCATCCTTTAAAATTTAAAATACACAGCTACTTCACCAGTGAAGTTTAGTTTTTTAAAGTTTTCTTGACCTCCAAATCCAGCCATAGCATTTAATCCTAGCCTACTTCTGCGCACCCACTCAATACCAATTCCAGCTCCATTATTAAAGTATTTATCCTCTTCAAAAATTGTAGTAATTGTTTCTACTGCACCAGGATAATCGTAACTTTTATTAGTTACAGTCTCTTCACTAAAGAAAAAGTGGTTCCCTTGATAAACGAAAAAAGAAAGATCTTCTAATTCTACCAAACGATATAAAAAAGTTAATCCAGAACTCATAATTAGTATTCCTTCATCTTTATAAGGCATAAAATTAACCTGAGCACCTAATTTCTCCCCAAAATATCGATAAGACAATCCAATCCCTGTTGATACACCAGCACCAAAACCCAATGAATGATTAAATCGCTCTTGACTCTTTGGCTCTATTTCAATTTGTGAAAATACACTGCTACTTATTAGGAATACTCCAGCAACAATTAGCAATTTTAATTTTCTAATATTTTTATACATAATATATTTATTTAAGTTGGCTTGAAAATTCTCTACAAACATATTCGGCTATAAGAGATTTAACAAACCTAAAAATGTAACTAACTGACTTCTATTAATCGTCATATATTTTACATTATCCAATATTAACAGTACTTTAGCCATGTTAATTACTGACTTTAAACTATGGACAAATTACAAGAATTAATCAATACCTTATCGGAAGATGATAAAAGAGAATTTAGAATCTTTATTAACCGTCAGAAAAGTAAAAAACAACGTAAAGACTTGGATTTGTTTGAATTAATTAACGAGCAAACACTTGCTAACGAAATCCATAACAAACTTTATAAAACACCCAACAAAGTAGCCTATCACACCTTACGAAAAAGATTGCTTAAACATTTAACTGATTTTATTGTACTTAAACAAATAGATCATGATACTACTGCAACTTCTTCAATTGCTGGGTTAATTTCTTTAGCTACCTACCTCTTTAAAAATCAGCGTAATGATTTTGGCTGGAGAACCTTAAACAAAGCAGAAAAGGTTGCCCTAGAAAACGAGCATTACGAATTGCTCAACAATATTTATCAGTTACAAATTGATGTCTCAGATAGTGAGTTCGCACCTGACATTAATTTAATCTATAAAAAATGGAAAAACAATAAGGAACTGGTTGATGAAAATGAGACCGCGAACATCGCTTACAACTTTATAAAGAGAGAGTTAAAAGAGGTTAAAATGAAAGGTCAGGATAAAGACCTTGAAAAGATAATTGACCAGTTATTAAAGAAATATGGCTTAGATAATTTAGTTTTTCAACGCCCTCAATTTTTATATAAAGTACTCGATTTAACACGAAAAGTGTTGCTTTCTAAAAAAGATTTCTACTCGCTAGAGCTCTATATCATTAAAATATGCGAGAAACTTAATAAAACACATGAATTTTCTAAACATGATCATTTTTATAAGATAAATATCCTATATATGATTTCACATATTTTGTATCGAAATAGAAAATTTAAGGCTTCTAACACTTACTTAGCACTAATGAATGAAGCAATGAAAGAATACAACAACAGCTATTTCCATCAGTTTTATCCAAAGTACACGATGCTTCAAGCGGCTAACTTTACTTATTTAAATCAAAATAAAAAATCGATTGAATTATTAAGTACAGTTCCTGAAAAAGAAATAAAAAAAATGTCTGTCGAAAACCAATTATATATTAAAATGAATTTAGTTGTTTTTTATGGTAATGAGATGTTTTACAAAGAAGCGAACCAAATATTACAAACCTTTAACCATTCCGATAATTGGCTTGAGAAAAAAATGGGCGTTGAATGGGTTTTAAAAAAGAATTTGATAGAGATAATTTTGCAGTACGAATTAGGGCATATCGACATCGTACTTAACAGAATAAGAGCCTTTGGATCCAATTATTCAAAACTATTTAATCATCCATTGTATAACAGAGTTAGCTTATTTATAAAAACGATTAAAGCTATTTTAGATACTCCAGATATTATACAGAATAAAGTATTTATTGAACATGTTAAAAATACGTTTGTAAGTGTAGATTCTGAACAAGAAGATTTACAAGCTATGGCTTTTTACGCTTGGCTAAAAGCAAAAATGACAAACAAAAAGTATTACGATGTATTATTAGATATTGTGAATACACGTTACTAAGATTTAAAAGTCAATTAACCCTTATTGTTATTGTGTATTTCCTAATAAAAATCTAATTTAGATGTCCTAAATTAATGTGTATGAAAGTTAAGAATTATGCCATAGGAAAATGGGTTGAAGGTGATGGAGATGGTGCTCCACTATACAATGCAATAACAGGAGAAAAATTAGGAACTGTATCTAGTAATGGACTAGATTTTGCAGCAATGATGGATTACGCACGTAAAAATGGTGGACCTGCTTTGGCAAAAATGACTTTTCAGGAAAGAGGTTTAATGTTAAAAGCATTGGCTTTACACCTAATGAGTATAAAAAATAAATTTTATAGCGTTAGTGCTCAATCTGGAGCTACTAAGGTTGATAGTTGGATAGATATTGAAGGAGGAATTGGAAATTTATTTGCTAATGCTAGTTTAAGAAGAGAGTTTGGTGATCAGCGATTTTATGTTGATGGAGAAACTGCTCCACTATCAAAAGAAGGAACATTTATTGGTCACCACATTATGGTACCTAAACAAGGTGTTGCCATTCATATAAATGCTTTTAATTTTCCAATTTGGGGAATGTTAGAAAAAATAGCTGTTAACTTTATGGCTGGTGTTCCAGCAATTGTTAAACCGGCAGCGGTTACCTCTTACTTAACTGAGGTAATGGTTCAAGAAATTATAGCTTCTAGAATTTTACCAGAAGGAGCTCTACAATTGGTTTGTGGTTCTGCTAGAGGAATTATTGATCATGTAACAAGTCAAGATGTTGTAACCTTTACTGGATCTGCATCTACTGGTCAAATGCTAAAATCAAGCCCACGTATAACTCAAGAAGCTGTTCCGTTTAATATGGAAGCTGATTCATTAAACGCTGCTGTTTTAGGAGAAGATGCTTTACCAGGAACTATCGAGTTTGATTTATTTATAAAAGAAGTACAACGAGAAATGACTGTAAAAGCAGGACAGAAATGTACTGCTGTTAGAAGAATTATTGTTCCTCAAAATTTAGTAGAAGACGTACAAATTGCATTAGGGAAACGTTTAGCAAAAACAACTATTGGAGATCCAGCTTTTGAAGGTGTTAGAATGGGATCTTTAGCAGGACAAGAACAAGTTGCTGAAGTAAAAGAAAAAGTATTGCAATTAGCAAAATCACAAGAAATTGTATTTGGTGATTTAGAGTCTTTTGAAGTAACAGGTGCTGACAAATCTAAAGGAGCTTTTATGTCTCCTATTCTATTTGTTAACGATGATCCTTTTAACAAAACAGATTGTCATAATTTAGAGGCTTTTGGACCTGTATCTACGATAATGCCTTACAAAGACATTAATGAAGCTATTGAATTAGCTAAAATGGGTAAAGGATCATTAGTTTGTTCAATAATTACCAATGATGATAAAATTGCTACTGAATTTGTTATGGGAGCTGCTTGTTTCCACGGACGTATTTTAGTTTTAAATAGAGCTTGTTCTAAAGAAAGTACAGGACATGGTTCTCCAATGCCTTTAATGTCTCACGGTGGACCAGGAAGAGCTGGTGGTGGAGAAGAAATGGGAGGTAAACGTGGTATTTTACATTATTTACAACGTACTGCGATACAAGGCTCTCCTACTATGCTAACTAAGATTACGCAACAATATCAATATGGTGCTGATCAGTATGAGGATGACAAACATGTGTTTCAAAAATACTTTGAAGAAATTAACATAGGAGATACTGTAATTACGCGTAAACATACAGTTACTGATGCTGATATTGTAAATTTTGCAAATGTTAGTGGAGATAATTTTTATGCGCACGTTGATGCGACTTCTTTAGATGATACAATATTTGAACAAAACGTAGCGCATGGTTACTGGGTGTTATCAAAAGCAGCTGGTTTATTTGTTGATGGTAAAAAAGGGCCAGTTCTTTTAAATTACGGATTAGAAGATTGTAGATTTACTAAACCTGTTTATCCGGGTATGACTTTAGGCGTTCGATTTACAGCAAAAGAGAAAGTATCTCAAGAGAAAAAAGTTGCTGCAGAAGGGGAAGTTTTAGCTAAAGGAATGGATATCAAAAAAGGAATTGTTAAGTTTTTGGTTGATGTTTATGACGAAACTGGAGAAACAGTTGCTTTAGCTACAATCCTTACAATGATCAAGTTTAAAGAGCAAGATTAAAAATTTTATAAAGTTTAATATAAAATAGAAACCATGAAATTAAATTCACTTACCCCCAACCTAATGGTAAACGATGTTGAAGAGACAGTCGAATACTATACTGATGTTTTAGGATTTACTTTACTAATGACAGTTCCTGAAACAGGAAAACTGGATTGGGCAATGGTTAAACGTAATGACGTTGTATTGATGTTTCAAACTAAAAAAAGCTTGACATCAGGTATACCAAGAATGGCTGGTGAAAAACCTGGAGGAGGACTTACTTTTTTCATTAAAGTAGATCGAATTACAGAAATACACGAAGAGTTATTTAACAACGAAGTAGAAATAATTTCAGATTTAGAAAGTACTTTTTACAATACTATTGAGTTTTCAGTAGTAGATGTAAACGGTTATGTATTAACATTTTCAGAAGAACAATAATAATGATAGAAACAGCAGTAGAACAAGGATCAGTAGAAATAGCAATTAACGAAAATGGTATTGCAACCATTGAGTTTTTTCACCCATTAAGTAATTCGTTACCAGGGAAAATATTAAACAAACTAGCAGATACTATTACTGCAGCAGGAACTAATGATACTATAAAAGTTATTATCTTAAAATCTGCTGGCGAAAGAGCATTTTGTGCTGGAGCAAGTTTTGATGAATTAATATCTATTGATGATTTAGAAACTGGAAGAGTTTTCTTTGCTGGATTTGCCAAAGTGATTAATGCAGCACGTAAATGTCCTAAATTGATTATTGGACGTATACAAGGTAAAGCTGTTGGTGGTGGAGTTGGAATGGCATGTGCTGTTGATTTCTGTTATGCAACTAAACACGCATCAGTTAAATTAAGTGAATTGGCTGTAGGAATTGGACCATTTGTAGTTGGACCAGCTGTTGAACGTAAAGTAGGAAATTCTGCAATGAGTATGATGGCAATTAATGCGACAGAGTGGTATACTGCTGAATGGGCTCGTGAAAAAGGATTGTATGCTGAAACGTTTGATGATACAAATCAAATGGATGAAGCGATTGAAGTTTTAGCGACCAAATTAGCTAACTCTAACCCTAATGCAATGAGTATGTTAAAAACAGTTTTTTGGACAGGTACTGATCATTGGGATACCTTATTAACAGAAAGAGCCGCATTGAGTGGTAAATTAGTTTTATCTGACTTTACAAAGAATGCTATTAATGCTTTTAAGAAGAAGTAATAAATCATAAAAAGTGCTACTAAATTAGTCGCCCTTTTTTCTATATATCACCTAAAGTAATTTACTCCGCTTTATCGCTTCCTAAATCATCAAAATTTACATCAGAAAATTCTGTAGCAACTTTTTCTACGATTTCTTCTCCTTGTTCAGATTTTAACTCTTTTATTTTAGAAATTGCTTCCTCTAAACCATCAGAAAACTTTTGGAAATCCTCTTTATACAAAAACAATTTGTGTTTCTCAAAGTAAAATTTTTGGTTGTCATTATTAAACCTTCTCTTACTCTCAGTAATTGTTAAATAATAATCTTCTGCACGTGTTGCTTTCACATCGAAAAAATAAGTTCTTTTCCCAGCTCTTACAGCTTTAGAAAATACTTCCTCTTGTCTATACTCATTCTCTTTTCCTTCCATTTTACTTCCTATTTAATTTGTTTAGTTAAAAAGTCATACAAATCTTCCGATTTATTCTTTAAAAAACAAGTTGAATGACTAATTTAATAGTTACGTCTATTTTTATTGGATTTTAACTTTATGGAATTCGATAACCCATCTGTTATAAACGTCTGTAAATGACCATTTTCATTACTATAAATGAATAACGCCTCTAAATTTTTATTTTTTGATATTATTTCTTTCGCATCTTCTAATCCTACTACCATAAAAACTGTTGCAAACGCATCAGCCTCACCACAATTGTCAGATATAACTGTAGCACTTAACAAGTTATGATTTACTGGGTAGCCAGTTTTAGGATTAATTGTATGAGAATGTTTCATCCCATTTTTCTCATAAAATTTACGATAATTACCAGAAGTTGCTAAGGCTTTATTCTCCAAATTAACAATTGCTTCAAGCTCTCTTTCCACTAAGTTTTCCAGTGGCTTATCTATTCCAATTCTCCAAAACGTACCATTTAAGTTTAAGCCTTTAGCCTTTAACTCTCCTCCTACTTCCACCAAATAATTATTGATTCCTCTCGTTTCTAATAAATCTGCTAAAACATCTACAGAATAACCTTGAGCTACAGCATTAAAATCAAGCATCATTCCTTTTTTCTCTTTTATAACATTATTCTCATTCATTGCTATTTTAGTGAAATCAACAAACATTCTTAAACTATCTATTGTAACACTATCGGTAGCATGTAAATTTTCAAATCCAAAACCCCAAGCATTTACAATAGGTGCTATAGTTGGATCAAAAGCACCTTCTGAAATTTCAAACACCTTTTTAGATATATTAAATACATCTGTAAACATTTGGTCTACTTCAAAAATAGAATCTGCTTGATTAAATTTTGAAATAATTGACCTTTTTTGATATGTTGAAAGTGAATTGTCAATTTCTATTAATGTAGAATCAATTGCACGCTGATAATCAATGCCATCTTCACTTATATAAACAATATTATATGTGGTTCCCTGAGCATGCCCATCAACAACCATTTTTTGTTTTTTTGGAGCTTGTTCTCCACAACTAAGTAACGAAAGCAAAAATGCCGTGTAAAATATTTTTTTCATAGTGATGTAAAAGTATTAAAGCATTTTTACAATTAATCAATCTATCATTTATTATTAATACTTTTACAATATGATATTATCAATTGTAGCATACGGAACACCGGTTTTAAGAGAAGAAACTAACGAAATAGAGAAAGATTATCCTGATTTGGACATCTTACTTGAAAACATGTTTGAAACCATGTATGCATCAAAAGGTGTAGGTTTAGCTGCTCCTCAAATAGGAAAAGCAATCCGTTTATTTATAGTTGATGCTTCGGGGTTTAACGATGAAGGTGAATATCCAGAGTTAGCAGATTTCAAGCGTATTTACATCAATCCTATTATAGTAGAGGAATCTGGTGAAGAATGGAAGTTTGAAGAGGGCTGTTTAAGTATTCCTGGTATTAGAGAAGATGTAAGCAGAAAATCAGTTGTTACAGTTGAATACTACAACGAGCATTTCGAATTAGTTGAAGAAACTTTAGATGGTATTGCTGCTCGTGTTGTTCAACATGAATACGATCACATAGAAGCCACTTTATTTACCGATTTAATAAACCCGTTAAGAAAACGTTTAATTAAAGGGAAATTAAACGATATTGCCAAAGGTAACATTAAGGTGAGTTATAGAATGAAATTCCCTTTAGTAAAAGCAAAACATTAAATTAATGTCATTCTCAGCTTGACTGGGAATCTAAAAAATAAAATCAATGAAAAAATTACTCCACATAATCATCCCAACTATTCTTTTAGCAAGCTGTTCTAACGAACCTGAGCTTAGAGTTGACGCAGCTAAAAACATAGAAAACAGTATTGACACACATAAAGAACGTATAGCAGAAATTGATAAGCATATTACGCTTCTTTTTTCTGACAGTTTAAATTTTAACGCAAAATCTGCTAATGATTTATTAGCAGCTTATACAGAGTATATCAAATATCATAGTTTTGAATCTGACTCTAAAACTATTCAGTTTAAAGCTGGTGAATTAGCAAAATCTTTAGGGAAACCACACATTGCAATTAAACATTTTAATGATTTAATAGAAAGAGCTCCAAACCACGAAAAGGTAGCTTTAGCTTTATTTTATAAAGCAATGATTATTGGTGATGATTTACATGAAGATGAGTTAGCAAAAGCTATTTATCAAGATTTTTTAGATAAATACCCAGATCATCCATTTGCTGAAAGCGCTAAAGCTTCCATTGAATTACAAGGAAAATCGTTAGATGAAATTATAAAAGGATTTGAAGAAAATAATTCATAAAAAATTAAAAACAAAATCATAAAAAAGTCCTTCCGAATAATTCGGAAGGACTTTTTTTTTACTTCAATTTATCTCTCAATAAGTAACCTTAATCCTTTACTAAAGTAATATCTTCTGGAGTTATTACAATTTTTCTTTCTTTATACAACAAGCCTGCAGCTCTTCTAAAAGCTTTTTTACTTACCTGAAATTCTCTATAAATCACTTCAGGAGCACTCTTGTCAGAAAAATTAAGTTTACCACCTTCTTTTAATAAACGTTCAAATATTTTATTTGCCAATACTTCAACATCAGTTAAACTAGAACTATTTAAAGTAATGTCCATTTTATCATCTTTACGCACACGCTGTAAAAATCCAGTCAGCTTATCACCAATTTCAATTCTTTGGAAAACTTCATTTTTAAACACCATTCCATAGTGTTTATTATTTACGATAACCTTGTATCCAATTTCAGTTTCTCCACTCACTAATAAATCGACCTGATCACCAGGCTTAACTTCTACTTCATTTTTTCTAATAAAGCGTCCCATTTTTGTAGTACCTACCATACGATTAGTTACTTCATCTAAATATAAATAAACTAAATAACGTTTACCAGCAGTCACTTTTAAAAACTGCTCAGCAAATGGAACCATTAAATCTTTTTCCATTCCCCAATCGAAGAATGCCCCATATTGGTTTACATCTAAACAATGTAAAAAAGCACATGTATTCAACTTAACCTTTGGGTCTAAAGTTGTTGCAATTGGTCTATCTTCAGAATCTGTATACACAAAAACTTCAATCATATCACCGAGTTTTAAATCGGCTGGTATATATTTATTTGGTAATAAAATTTCTTCTTCCTCTAAGTTAATTAAATAAATTCCTTGCGGAGTCACTTTAGATGCTTCCAATTCTAAAATCTGACCTACTTCTTTCATGTTTTTCCATTTCTATTTTTAATGGTTTGGCTTATACCAAACTTCTACAATTCATTTTTGTTTTAACCTCTATAAAAAACAATTTCGTTTTCTGTTGACGCTTCTTTATTATAACAATACCCTGCGTTATCAAAAGCAACTAACTCTGCTGCTTTTTCTATTTCATTCTTTATAATGTATCCTGCCATCATTCCTCTAGCTTTTTTAGCGTAAACCATTACTGTTTTATACTGTCCATTACTAAAGTCTTTAAAGACTGGCGTTACAATTATTGCGTCCAATTTTTTCTTGTTAACCGATTTAAAATACTCGTTTGAAGCAAGGTTTACAATTACATTTTCCTTTTGTGTCGATAAGTTAAGATTTATTTCATCCACTATCTTATCTCCCCAAAACTGATATAAATTATTAGTTTTTCCTACACTTAATCTTGTACCCATCTCTAATCTGTATGGGTGTATTAAATCGAAAGGTTTTAATATTCCATATAACCCAGATAATATTCTCAAATTTTTTTGGGCCGTTTCTTTTTCTTTTTTTGAAAATGAAATGGCATTCAACCCAGCATAAACCTCTCCATTAAAATTAAGTGCTGCTGGTTTTACTTTTTGAGAATGATCTGCCTCCCAATCTTCGTAACGATTAACATTAAGCTCAGATAAAGAATCACTCAATTTCATTAATTCACTTAGTTTTTTAGGACTATATTTTCTTAATGATTTAATCAATTTCTCAGCATCTTCAACAAAAATTGGCAATGAACAGTTGTCTAAATCTTGACCTTCTTCATTTATTTTTTTTGCTGGAGAAAGTAATGTTAACATAATGAGTAATTTTAAAGTTCAAATTTACCATTACAAAATGACAACTTTTAATAAAGATTGGAAAAAAAAACTTTCAGATGAAGAATATCGTGTTATGCGTGAAAAAGGAACTGAAAGACCTTTTACAGGTGAATACAATATGCACAACGACAACGGTGTTTATAAATGTAAAGGTTGTAATGAAACATTATTTTCTTCGTCTTCAAAATTTGATACTGGTTGTGGATGGCCCAGCTTTAATGAAGAAATTAAAGCAGGAAAAATTAAAGAAATATCAGACAAAACACTTGGTATGATTCGTACCGAAATAGTTTGTGCGAATTGCGACTCTCATTTAGGTCATGTTTTTGATGATGGGCCTTCAGAAAGTGGTTTACGCTATTGTGTTAATTCTGTTAGTTTAGATTTTGATAAAAAAGGCTAACCTTTAAAATACTCATCTGTTTTAACGACAGACTCTTCAATCATTTTTATTGCCTTATCAATAGTTTCCTTTTTTGTTCTAAAAGAAAGAATAGCCATGCGAATTACAAACTTCCCTTTTAAGTTTGTTGAACTTAAAAACACCCTCCCATCTTCATGTATAAGCTGCATTAATTTTACGTTATATTCATTTTCATCAACTGTTGTTGATGACTTCCAAAAATAGCTCACCGTTAAATCTGGTTTAGGTCCTACTTCAAAACCAATGTCAATTAATTTCTGTCTGAAATATTTGCTTAACAGTAATTTCTCATCCAAACAAGCCACAAAAGGTGCTAATCCATGTAAATTTAGTGGTAACCACATTCTTGGGCCTCTAAAGTGTTTGGTTAATTCTGGCGATACATCAGCAGGATTTATCTGCACATCAGTTAACGCATCTTGCATATAATTAGCCGTATAATGATGTGAATGAAAAACAGCCTCTTTATCTTTTACTAAAACAGCTCCCAATCCATAAGGTAAAAACAATCCTTTATGTGGATCAATCACCAATGAATCGGCTAATTCAATTCCATCAAATTTATGTTTTACACTTTCTGATAGAATAAAAAACCCACCGTAAGCACCATCTATATGGTACCACAATTTATTTGATTTAGCAATTTCTCCAATATCTTTTAAAGGATCTACAGCCCCAGTATCAGTAGTTCCTGCTGATGCGATAACTAGAAAAGGATTCAATCCACCTTCTTTATCTTTTGCAATAGTATTTTCTAATTTTGAGACATCTATTCTAGAAAATTCATCCAATTCTAAGAATCGAATTTGAACATCTTCCAGCCCTATAATTCGAATGGCTTTATGAATACAATGATGTACTTGTGGACTTAAGTAAATAACACTTTTTGTTATGCATTCATTTTTAATTTTGTGTTTATCACGGGCTGCCGTTAAAGCAATTAAATTAGCAATAGACCCACCTGAAGTTAAATTTCCTACAGCACTATTTGGAAAACTAAAGATGTCTTTCATCCAATTTAAAAGTTCATTTTCCATGGTTACCGCTCCAGGAGAACCATAATACATTCCTGCATACTCATTGGTTACAGCAGCTAAAGAATCCCCTAAAGCAGCAGTGTAAATCCCTCCACCTGGTATATACCCTAAATGTCCACCCGAAGCTGGGTTTAAGCCTTTATTTACAACTTCTGATGTATAGATGTCTAATAATTGTGTTAACGATTTTTTATCCGAAGAGATACCCAAATCATCCTTATTTGCATTGCCCCCATTATATGTATTATTCGATTCTGTAGTTGCAATAAAGTCATCAAAAAAATGATTCATTTCTACACTATATTTCTCTCTTTCTTTAGAGGATGGGTCTAATTCTTTAGAGATATTTTCTAATTCAGTTATTTTCTTTACTAATTCTTCCATAATAAACTTTCTATCCTACCTTCCAAATTTACACCTTACATCTATTTTTTCATAGGATAAATTAAAAAAAAATGATTTTACTTCCTAATATAATAAAGACAAAATTATGAACTAAATGAAAAATGACTTAAATCACAAAATTATAATCCAAATATTATAAATTTACATCTACTAATAAAAAAGACTGTTATGGATATATATGATGATTTAAAAAAGAAGTACGAAGCAATAGGACAAGATGTTGATGTTCATTTAAGAGGCTTACTTCATTCTAAACCTATAACTTATTGGGATTATATCCAAACAGATGCTTTATTAGGTTTACAGATACAAAGGACAAATCAACCAGATGAAATGGTCTTTATTATGTATCATCAAATCAATGAATTATTATTTAAGATGATTCTTTGGGAAATTGAACAAGTTGCAGATAAAGATGAATTGACACCTATTTTTTTTGCTGAACGTTTAAACAGAGTAAGTCGTTATTTTGATATGCTTTCTTCTTCATTTACTATTATGGGAGATGGCATGGAAGTAGAGCAATATATGAAGTTTAGAGATACTTTAACACCAGCTTCCGGTTTTCAAAGTGCACAATACCGAATGATAGAGTTTGCATCTACAGAACTAATTAATTTGATTGATATACGATTTAGAGACACAATAGATAGAGATACATCGTTTAGTCATGCATTCGATCATTTATATTGGCAAGCTGCGGGCAAAGATCATAAGACTGGTAAAAAATCTGCTTTACTTTCAAATTTTGAAAAAAGGTATATGGAAGATTTTATCACTTTTATGAAAAAATACAACACCGTTAACCTTTGGAGTAAATTTAAATCTTTACCTACCGAAACACAAGAGGATGCTAAACTCGTAAATGCCATGAGGCATTATGACCATACTGTAAATGTATTATGGGTTATGGCTCATTTAAATGCGGCAAAAAAATACTTAAATAGTGGTAAGAAATCTGCTGAAGCGACTGGAGGTTCTGAATGGCAAAAATACATGCATCCGAAATATCAAAAAAGAATTTTCTTTCCAGAGTTATGGAGTGAAGATGAATTAGAAAATTGGGGAGTCACCAATTTGCAAGGACACGAAATTGTTGAATAGATTTCCAATCTAATCGACAAAAAAAGCTCCAGATGAAAATCGGGAGCTTTTTTTTTAATATCTATACAAGCAATACTTCGCAGCTAAGCCATCCCAAAAGAGAATTTGACAACGAGGACTTGTTACACAAGTGTTTTCCTTTCTATCGCTCTCACTGAAATAAGTTTCGATTCAGCTTAAAACAAAAAAACTTCTCTTTCTAGAAGTTTTTGTTACAGAGAAGAAAGCTCTACATACATAAATTATCAAACACTGAAATCATTGAAAAACTCAATACTATCAGAAACTAGCAAGTAAACCGACTTATAACTAATTGTATTTAATTGTTATGCTACCGTACATAAATCTTATATTTGATTTATGGTAACAATAAACTTCTTATACCGATCAAACAAAAACGAAGCTAACTTAAATATCAGGCTATTATTTCGAAACAACAACATAGATAATGTTATTGGTGGTATAACAAAGATTAAAACAACAACAAAAAATTTGTGATTGATACTGGTGAAGTTGTGAATAGCTTTATAAAATTGTATCTTTAAAGATGAAAGACAACACTCGTCCAATAAGAGAAGATAGATTTAAAGAATATGAACTGATACTAAATAAACAATAGATTGATAAAAAACCTATTACATATATTATTTTTTCTACCATTTACTTTATTCTCTCAAGAGAAAGGGATTAAAACTGCTAATTATTTTAAAGATCTTACTTCAGAGGAAAGACAGATTATTGTTGAAAAAGGTACTGAGAGAAAATGGTCAGGTGATTATCTTGCCAATACTAACAGTGGATTATATGTGTGTAAGGCGTGTAATAATCCTTTGTTTAATTCAGATTCAAAATTTAAATCTAATTGTGGATGGCCATCGTTTGATGATGAAATCGATGAGGCTATAATTAGGAAGCAGGATTATAGCTTGGGAATGAAGCGTGTTGAAATATGTTGTTCAAATTGCAAAGGACATCTTGGTCATATTTTTGAAGGAGAAGGGTTGACAGACAAAAATATTAGACATTGCGTCAATTCTTTAAGTATTTTATTTATTCCAAAAAAATAATTTATTGATATTTTAGTTTATAGGTGTTTTAATGTTGAATAATTCTTACCCTTATTTTTTTTACTATTAATTTTAATAATCTGTGCTGATAATGAAACAATGGAAATTCATTAATTAAGGGAAAACTTATAGGTCTAATGGTATGTATTTTAGCAATATTGGAAATAATTTCTATACCAGTAATTAAAGTATCTCTTACAATTTTTTTTCTAAAAAAAGTGTTTCTTTTATAAATGTAAAATTTGCTAGGCAACTCCTTAAACACTAATTTAATTACAAGCTGTTTGTAGGCTTTTTTTATAAAAATAGTATCTGTAGTAATTGTCTTGCTAAATCTGAAATCAGCGATATAAATATTAAATAAAAAATGAGTAAAGCTATAAAACATAAATTGAGATAAAATTCATGTTAGATTAACAAGATAAAAAAAGAGAAATTAGTTTTTAAAAGAATGCTATCAGCATGCAATTACCTACAAATAAAATAGGAAAACTATACTCTAATATACTATTAGAACAAAATAGAAGTACAAAAACCTCAACAAATTGACTAACAATAAGTTGAGGTTTTCAGTAGCAGAGAAGAAGGGATTCGAACCCCCGATACATTGCTGTATACACGCTTTCCAGGCGTGCGCCTTAAGCCACTCGGCCACTTCTCTGTGCACTTCATTAGAACAAGAAGGATAATAGGTCCTTACTTCTCCTAATTCCGAAAGAAAATAAAATTGCATTGCAATTTTATCTTTTGCTTTTAAATCAAAAAATCTAATGAGTAAAACTCATTAGATCTTCTTTGTTTAGTGAGCCCGAAAGGATTCGAACCTTTGACCGCCTCCTTAGAAGGGAGGTGCTCTATCCAGCTGAGCTACGAGCCCTCACTAAACTCTTATAAGGCGAGTTGATCCTTTTTAGAAACATTAAATCTAAGTCTAATGTTTTCTGTCGGGGTGGCAGGATTCGAACCTGCGACCTCCTCGTCCCAAACGAGGCGCGATAACCGGGCTACGCTACACCCCGTAATAATGTGTTTTTTAACGGGCAGCAAACATACTTATTGTTTTTAGTTTAAAAACCCTTTTTATAAAAAAAATTATTTTTTTTCTAAAGTTCCGAAAATGACATCCCAAAAAGTAGTCACCATCCCAATGTTTTTTCCGTCTCTAGCGTGATGAATATAATGATGTTTTTTTAATTTTTTAAATAATTTACTATCAATTTTCCAATGGTGGATAGCATGATGCGTTACACAATACCCAATATACCCCAACCAAATAAAAGCCATATATATAGCCAAATGTGCAGGAGATAAAATTTGTGACAGACCATAAAAAATAGCAACTACCACAACAAGAGTTACATACCATGGTACACCCATTAAATCATAAGGTCTATCGTGGTGCATAATGTGCCCTCTTTCAAAAGGAGACTTCCAAACATGGTAGGCATATTTATGCATTAAGTATTCTACCAGTGTCCATGCAAATAATCCAATTGCAGGCATATAAATCCATTCTAACCAGCTTAAAAGAGAAATTCCATTCTCAAAAGCTTGCGAACACAACCAAATAACAATAGAGATATTAGAAACATAACCGAAATAATAATTAAAATGAGAAGTCGACATCTTTTTTACAAAAGATGTGTCCTCCGATTTTTCTTTATGAACCTGATTCTTAAGATTTACCAATATAATTTTTTTAACAAAATTAGCTATTTTTATTTATTATGTAATGATTGATGTCATACTTCACCCATAAGACCTAATTGTCATGAATATGAGAGCTCTACTCCTTTTCTTTTATTAATATTACTTTATGTCATCAAAAACAATAGTTCAGTATTTAGTTGGTTACAGCAGTTTTGTTTTTATTGCTTTAATACTGACGAATTGCCAACCAATTTTAAAAGCTCCGTTTGCAGCATTAATAAGTGCTACACTCCCTACTCCAGATATTGACACTGTACAATCTAAAAATTATCCAACGGCAGATTACAATTTACAAGTAACCGATTTGGATGAGAATACAGTAAAGATGAGTAACTATAGAGGAAAGGTCATTTTCTTGAACTTTTGGGCAACATGGTGCATGCCATGTGTCGCTGAACTTCCGAGTATTAATAAACTGTATAATCAGTTTAAAGATAAAGACATTGTTTTCCTACTCATCTCAAATGAAAATATAGATAAAGTAAAAAAATATAAACAACGAAAAAACTATGATGTGCCTTTTTATATAAACGATGAGAATAGTAATATCGCAAAAATGTATTATTCTCGGAGAATACCCACGACTTTTATAATCAACAAAAAAGGACAAGTAATTAAAGCAAGTTCAGGTCCCGAAGATTGGGACGATAAAGAATTTGTTGAGACGGTACGAGAATTAGTTCAATAAATTATAACTTTATAGCTCCAACATTAAAAAAATATGGCAACAATCACAACAGGTAATTTCGATTTTTTAAGAACATTAAAAAAAAACAATGATCGTGAATGGTTTACTAAACACAAAGATCAATATTTAGTGGAGCACCAAAGTATGATTGAATTTGCTGATTCGGTTTTGGAAGAAGTCAATAAACACGATAATATAGAAACGGCTACCGGAAAGAAAAGTTTATATAGAATTTATAGAGATGTACGGTTTGGAAAAGACAAATCTCCTTACAAAACACATTGGGCTGGAGGCTTAAAACGTGCCACTAAGCAATTAAGAGGTAGTTATTATTTCCATATAGAAGAAGGAAACACTATGGTTGGTGGTGGATTTTGGGCGCCCAACAAGGATGATTTATTACGTTTTAGAGAAGATATTGCTTTAGATGCTCAACCACTCAGAAATATCATTAACAGTAAATCATTTAAAGATACGTTTGGAACATTAGATGGTGAACAGCTAAAAACATGTCCTAAAGGTTTTGATAAAGAACACCCTGCTGTAGATTTGTTATGTTACAAAAAATACATCATTTCTAAACGATTTACGGATGAAGAAGTATTGAGTCCTGATTTTGCGAAACAAGTGAGTGACACATTTAAAAAGATGCGTCCTTTTTTTGATTACATGAGCGAGAGTGTTACCACAGATGCAAATGGACAGAGTATTGTGTAAATAATAAGCTTATTCGATTAAGAGTTGCGCAAACTTTCCTGTTTTACCTGTTAACCAACCAGAACTTCCATTAATTACACAACTGTAATAAGCAGCATCAGAAACGTGTTTCCAGTTCATTCCTTTATCAAATGAAACATCAATACCATTTCTACCTGTTGCAATTAAAACTCCATTTCCATTGTATGCGACACAAGATCTGTAACCAGTTGGTGGAACATTGGGGAGTTGCCAAGTTAACCCTCCATCAGAAGTAATGGCGCAATTACCTTCTTCACTAGCTGAATCTAAATAATTACCACCCACTACAACTCCATTTAATTCATCTAAAAAAACCATAGAGTAGATTCCTGAAGCTTCACCAGTTCTCATTGGTGTATATGCCGTTTCCCAATTTAAACCTCTGTTATGAGATATAAATACTCTTGAGGTTTCTCCACCTCCCGTACCAATATAAACGGTACTATCTCCAACACAAAATATACCTGTTCCACTTGCTGCAAAACCAGCCTCATTAGCTAAGGTTTTAGGTAATGTTTTGGAATTTAATTTACTCCAAGAACTACCACCATCAGCTGTGGTAATCATATAAATGCGGTTATCAATTGGATCACTAAAAGCTATTCCGTTGTTATCATCCCAAAAATCCATTCCATCAAAGAAAATACCTGCTTGTTTATTTTCGTAAACCTTAGCCCAGTTCTCACCTCCATCTATTGTTTTATACATTTCACAACCATCACCCGAGCTCATTATTACCGCTTCTTTTTCGTTAAACGCATGTATATCTCTAAAATCTAACTGGGCTAAAGCAGTATCTTCAAATTTATTCCAATACTTATTGTTTGATGTAGAAAGTATTGTTCCATCTGTACCAGAGGTCCAAATAACATTTTGGTTAACTGCAAAGAGTCCTCTTTTAGAGTTTTCTGCCAACACATTTTTAACGGAGATAACTACCACTTCTTTTTCTTTACAAGAAAAGAGTACTAAAAAAATAAGAATATAGATCAGGTTTGATTTCATTGAATAAAAATAAGTTTATTTTGCAGGACTAAATAATGCAATGGATAATATTGAATTAAATAAAATAATTAAAAATGCTACTACACCTTTACCAGGTAGTATTCCAGAGCGTATTACCTATAAACTTTCTGTAAAAAAGAGGTTTGAAGGAATGACGTTAATCGAATTCTTTTTGAAAGCTGTACCCCGTTCTAACGAGCAAATATGGCTAGATAAAATTGCAGACAATAACCTTAAAATAAACGGAGTTAATGTTGGTCCTGATTACAAAGTACAAGCTGGAGAACAAGCTGTTCACCTATCAGATCCTAAAATAGAACCACCAGTAAGTGTTGCAATAAATTTGATTTATGAAGATGATCAAATCATTGTGTTAGATAAGCCTTCACCTATTCCAGTACATGCTTCTGGTAGGTTTGTTAGAAATACATTAATTGCTATTTTAGAATTGGCTTTTCCAACTGCTACTTTTAAATTATTACATAGAATTGATGCCAATACTACTGGAGTAATTGTTTTAGCTAAAGACAAAGTTACTGCTAATTTTATTCAACAACAGTTTGAAAAAAAAACCATTAAAAAAACGTACATCGCTTTAGTAGAGGGTATTGTTGTGGATAATTACATGAATTTACAGAAATTGATTGGTACTGAAATTTTAGCTGGTGGATCGAGAAGAATTGATGGAACTGGCAAAGTTGCTCAAACAGAAATAGAGGTTTTAGAAAGACGAGATAACACGACACTTTTAAAGGTGACACCACTTACTGGCAGAACCAATCAAATAAGATTGCATTTAGCTGAATTAGGACATCCTATTGTTGGTGATATTGGACACAAAGACCAAATATACTTTGAAAACAATCCTTTTACCTATGAGACTGATAGCTTATTTTTACACGCACACAAACTTGTAATTACACATCCTACAACAAAAAAAGAAATTGCATTTATTGCTCCTATTCCTGAAAAATTTAATGCTTAATTGTCATGTTGAACTAAGTTTTATCAGCGATTTATCGATGTAATAAAACAATGTGAAGAATCTATTCAAAAGAACTCATCAAACAAATAGATTCCTCTATTAGCTTAAGTAGATTCCCAGTCAAGCTGAGAATGACACAAAATGGGGAAAGTAATTAAGCATATAATTTATCTTTTTGCTCTTGTACTTTATCGTTTGATAAATAATCATCATAACTCAATTCTTTATCGATACAACCGTTTGGCGTTAATTCAACAATTCTATTGGCAACAGTATTTACAAACTCATGATCATGAGAAGTAAACAAGATTGTTCCTTTAAAGTCTTTTAAAGCATTGTTAAAAGCAGTAATCGTCTCTAAATCTAAGTGATTAGTCGGTTCATCTAAAATTAATAAGTTTCCTTCAGCTAACATTGCTCTAGAAACCATACATCTTACCTTTTCCCCACCAGATAATACATCTGATTTTTTAAATACCTCTTCTCCAGAGAATAACATTTTCCCTAAGAAACCTCTAATAAATACTTCATCTTTCTCATCATCTGAGAATTGTCTTAACCAATCAATTAGATTATCGGAACCATCGAAGAATTTATCGTTTTCGTTCGGCAAATATGATGTTGTTATTGTTTGTCCGTAGCTAAATTCTCCAGCATCTGATTTAACTTCATTTTCTAAAATTTGAAAAAGTGCAGTCATTGCCATACTGTTTTTAGAAACAAATGCAATTTTATCTCCTCGTCTTACATTTAAATCTAAGCCACTAAAAAGACCATTTTTAGTTAAATTAGTTGCATGTAAAATTTGATCTCCAGCCTCACGAGCCTGGTCAAATATAATTGCAGGATATCTTCTGGTAGATGCTACAATATCTTCAAAGTTAAGCTTTTCCAACATTTTCTTTCTTCCGTTGGCTTGTTTAGATTTAGAAGCATTTGCACTGAAACGCATAATAAAATCTTGTAATTCTTTTTTCTTTTCTTCTGCCTTTTTATTAGACGATTGTTTTTGTCTTAATGCCAATTGACTAGACTGATACCAGAAAGAATAATTTCCTGTATAAGACTTGATTTTTCCAAAATCAATATCTGTAATGTGTGTACAAACAGAATCTAAAAAGTGTCTATCATGAGAAACTACGATTACCGTATTTTTAAAATCAATTAAGAAATTCTCTAACCAAGCAATGGTATTTATATCCAAATCATTGGTTGGCTCATCTAATATTAAAATATCAGGATTACCAAAAATAGCTTGAGCCAATAAAACTCTGACTTTCTGACTACCTGCCAATTCACTCATTAAAATAGTATGTAAATTCTCCGTTACTCCTAATCCACTTAACATGTTGGCAGCATCAGATTCTGCATTCCAACCATCCATCTCAGCAAATTCTCCTTCTAATTCAGATGCTTTAATTCCATCTGCATCAGAAAAATCTTCTTTCATGTAGATCGCATTTTTCTCCTTCATTATTTCCCACAACTTAGTGTGTCCCATCATAACAGTATCTATAACGCTATGTTCATCAAACTTAAAATGATCTTGACTTAACACTGCCATTCTTTTACCTGGCTCAATAGTTATACTTCCTGAGTTCGGAGAAATATCATCAGATAAAATCTTTAAAAAAGTAGATTTACCAGCACCATTGGCACCAATAACACCATAGCAGTTTCCTTGTGTAAACTTTATGTTTACTTCATCAAATAATACTCTTTTTCCGTATTGTAAAGATATGTTGTGTGCTGCTATCATAATTCTGTTTTTTAAAGGGCTGCAAATGTAATGATTATAGAACGAATACAAGTTGTATTCTACTATTCTTGATTGATTTGAAAAAGGTGATTGATTAACTCAGTAACTTCTCTCATTATTTAAATAAGCAATTACTAGTATGACTAATACAGTAATCAGTAAAAATGTTTTATTGGTAAAAGATTTTCAACATATTGAAGTTTATTCCTTCACAAACTTCCTCACAGAACTACCGTTCTTCCCTTCTATTTTTATGAAATATACTCCATTTACTAAATCCTCAACATTAATAATTCTAAGCTTAGAATTAATTGATTTAACTTCCTTCCCAGCTATATTTATTATTGATATTTTTTCAGCGTCAATCTTCGTGTCTATTCTAAATTCTTCAGAAGTTGGATTTGGAAATATTCTAAAGGTATTATTTGCTAAATCTGTAGTAGAAATTGAAAGTAAATTAGGCAACGTCATAGATTTATATATTATTTTAGCATTGTTTTTCCAAACAAAATGAAAAAGACCATCTGCATAAACAACATCTATTGAAGTATTATGAATCAATTCTGAAGTATCTGAAAGAAGGTGTGTTCCCATAAATGATTGTCCTCCATCAATAGAAATTGAAGTAAACACATGCGATGTAAGAAAACGATTATCTTGCCACACTATAGCTATTGTATCTCCAGAACCAGCAACAGATGGATAGTTTTGAAAAATATTAGAAGATACGTTAGAGTCAATATATGTAGCGGGAGAAACAACACCTGACAACATATTAACTGATGAAAATAAAACTCTACCATTACCAGTAGCTCTACTCATCCATGCTGTAAATGAAATATCACCATTAATATGACCTTCTGGTCCAGAACTAGGACAGGATTGAATAAACCAATCAAGATCATCCATTTCATAAACTCCATCAAAATTTTCTCCAGAATCTGTTGAAACTAAAGTGTATGAATTTCTTATGTTTGACACATTATTTCTGTAATAAAACACCCAATTACTATCCTGCATTTCCATACTCCCCTGACAGCATTCACAAGGTTGCCCAGCTGCAAATGTATTTACGGTACTATCTCCACTAAACGTACCTCCTCTATCGTAGGAAGTTATTAAAGATTGACTTGGGTTATTCCAAGATGCATCTGATTTTATAAAATAAATTCCTAATGTACCATTATTATTAATTGAGATTCCTGGATATTCAATGTTTTCACCTACAATAACAGAATCTGTTTGAATTGCTGAACCAAATGTATTACCTCCATCAAATGAACGACTCAAAAAAACGTGATGGTTATTGGCATCCTGGTTTCCCCAGATAACATAAATAGAATCTTTATTGGATACTATATTTGGACCATCTAGACTTGCTACTCTTGGATGCATATTACTAGAAGTAATTTGAACTGGAGCAGAGAAACTATTCCCTGTCAACTTTGCTCCATAAACTATTGGACTTCCACCTGATTTTCCCCATAAAACAAAAGGTACATTATTATCTAACAAGACAATTCTGGGGCGTTTCAATCCGAATTGAGAGTCATCATTAACAATTAATTCATTTCCTTGAGAGAAAGAAATAGTTGCCTGTAAAATAATTATTGTAAATAATATTATATTTTTCATATTGCTCATTTTAGTTTTAAAACTAATTAAAATTAAGAGATCAAAATATTTTTCTCCTTCTTAAAACAATTGAAAACTAAAACACAGCTTAATACTCCTATATCAATAAGAGTATAAAGAACTTTCAGACTAAACATTCCTAATTAACTCGGCAACTTTCTATTACGTAAATAAGCAATGAAAGCAATTACCAATATTACACCAGCAGTAATTGGTACAAATGTAGGTATTGGCACAGGGTCTCCTGCAGCATAAGAATGTAATCCAGATAAGTAGTAGTTTACTCCAAAGTAAGTCATTAAAATTACGGAGAACCCCAACACGGCTAACAAGTTAAACAAGTACCTACCGTTTGCTTTCGGTATAAAACGCAAGTGCAACATCATAGCATAATACAATACAATTATTAAAGCCCACGTTTCTTTTGGATCCCATCCCCAGTATCTACCCCAACTTTCGTTGGCCCAAACACCACCTAAAAACGTACCAATAACGGCCATAATAAGCCCTACAGTAATATTCATCTCTACAATGTAGGTTAACTCTTTAATAATGTTGTTAATCTTTGTTTTGTTGTTTTCTGTTTTAAAAATCATTAACAGTAAATTCATAAACGCCAACAATACTGCCAAGGTTAATGGTGCATAACTCCCTACCATAATGGCAACATGTATCATTAACCAATACGATTTAAGTACAGGAACTAAATCTGTTATCTGAGGGTTTAAGAAATTCATGTTGGCAACAAACAAGACTACACAAGCTAATATTGCTGCTGCTGCTAAAGTCATTTTGTTGTTTCGAGAGAAAATGAAGCCCATTAATACTGCTACCCAAGCTACCAATAACATGGCTTCGTAACCATTACTCCAAGGTGCGTGGCCTGCAATGTACCATCGTGCTGCTAACCCTCCAGTATGGATAATTAACAATACAACAAGGAATCCACTTAATACAGTAACTGCTGTCTTTTTCCATTTCTTATCATTAAAAATATCTGAAAACAAAAAGAACATCATCAACAAACCAACTACCGGATAGTATTTAAACAGCATGCTAAAAATGTCAATTTGATTGTATTTAATCTCCATGTCAATTTTAGTTTGCTCAGGATAAACGGATGCCCCAAACTTCTTTTGATAATCATCAATATATTTTAAGTTGCTATCTGCTATACTCCAATCACTTTTTGCAAATGATTGAGAGATAGAATTGAAATACATGGGTAAAATTGCTTTAACAAATATAGAATCGTGCGTTGTAAACTGCCTGTACTCCGAACTACTAAACCAAGTATTGTTTTCATCATTGGTTTTCGGAAAGAGCTTTAAAATAGATCCTTCAAAAACCATATAACAAATATTGATACGTTCATCAACAGCCAATATATCTTTATCGTATTGCGTTTGATCTGCTGGCTTTCTTCCGTTGGCAGCTTTTACATCTTCCATTAAGATGTAACTAAAGTCTTTATCAAAAAAGTTGATAAATGATGCGTAGTTTCCTTCAGCCTTCAGTTTTAGTTTTAGCTTCTCATTACTCCTGTTTACATAAATAAAAGGTACTTGCTGCCAGTAACCGGCATTGTAAACCATACTCAACAATACTTGCTCAGGGTTTTGTCCTTTGTAATTATTTTTATGATAAACCTTTCTTAAAAACTCAGAGGCAAAAGTGTGTATAGGTTTCATTCTACCACTAGCATCTTGCATTAACAAATAAGAAAAATTTTCTGAGTGTGCTGCATCCATTACTTCTGCTTCAGCTACTTTATGCTTTTCATCCGGACCATGGTTATGCCCTTCTTGCTGAGCATTGGCTGTTGTAACTGTTAATGAAAACAAGAAAATTAAAATACCAGCTGCTTTGGTTCTGTTCTCTTTTAGTTTTTTAATGTTCTTTCTTAATAAAGTAAATCGTGAACTCTTCATCATTAACGTTAAAACCAATCCTAAAAATAAAAACGCATAACCAATATAGGTTACTATTGTTCCCAAAAAATCATGATTTACAGACAATACTGTTCCCAACTCATCTTCATCGTAATTAGATTGAAAAAAACGGTAACCATCATAATCCAATACATTGTTCATGAAAATTCGTTGGTCAAACTCTACTCCACCATTTCTATTATCGATAACAGTTACTTCACTTGCAAAAGAAGATGGGCTCATTGAACCTGGGTAACGTTCCATTTCAAAATCGTTACACCTTACACTAAACGGAGTGGTAATTTCTTTTGCTCCATACACCAAAGAAAAGTTTAAATCATCCAACTGAAAAATAGTATTGTTGGAAGAATACCCTTGGCCACCAAACAATACCAGCTCTTTCGTTTTATCATTACAAATAACATCAACAATTAAAGCATCTTCACCATCTTTGTTCGCTTTTGGTGCAGATACTTGTTGAATAACTACAGCATCATGTACCGCTTTAAAAACTAGGCTTATATCTTCTATTGTATATAGTCTTCTATTTCTAAATTCTTGCACGCTATCTCGAACAATGGTAGATTTAGATTGGTCATCCATACTCATGTATTCAATATCGTACGGAGATTCAATTGTTAAACCAGAATCTGTCTGGTTAATTTTAATAGCTTCTGTTCTTGAATTATCATTAAAAGCAACCGGAAATTTTCCGAAAAACTTTGTTTCTCCACTTTCAATATATCTAGAAAGCCTTCCACCTTTACCAACAGTAACAATTTCTATAATCGTTTTCCCTTCATCTGATGGAAGAATAGTATCAATAGAATTAGGAATAAAATCTTTGAATGCTATTTCAACTTTGTTTCCTTTAAAGTTAAACTCATTGCTAAAAGGTGCATTATACTTTCTATTTAAGAATAACAACCTATCGTATGTTAACTGCTCTACTTTATCATCTACCTTAAATTGTAAATAAGTATCGGCTGTAACAATAGTATTACTTGTTGCGCCTTCTCTAATGTACATAGATCCTTCAAAGCTGATATAACGTGTAATTCCTGCTCCAATTATTACAATAATAAAAGAGAGATGAAACATAAGCGTTGTTGCTTTAGCCCATCTAAATAGCTTATACTTAATGATATTCCCTAATAAATTAATAATCAATAACACCATTACAAGCTCGAACCAACGCGTATTAAAAACAAGTGCTTTTGAAGCTGGTGTTCCGTAATCGTTTTCTATGAATGTTGCCCAACCTATTGAAATTGCAAAAACTAACAATAATGCGGCTGTTAGCTTAGTAGAAAATAGAATGTTTTTAATCGATTTTAGCATAAATAATACTGTAAAATTATGCTAACAAAATTAGTTAATAAAGTTAGTTAGAGCTAACTTAAAATGTTAAAGAATTAAAAGGTTTTAGGTAGTTGAATGATTGCTAAATAAATTACCATTGAACAAAATGAGTACAAACTCCCAAACATGCTAAAAAGCAAATTATGAAAATGAAAAAGAGTAAGAATCTTTATCATCCAAATAAGAATTAACAGCATTAATCCTTACTTTCGTTATAAGAATAAAACTTGCTTTTTTGTTAAAAACCATTACTATAATAGGATCAGGAAATGTGGCAACACATCTCGGGAAAGCTTTGCTAAAAAAAGGCTTTTCTATTAACCAGGTTTTCAGCCAGAATAAAGACAATTCTTTTGAGTTGGCTTCAGCGCTAAACGCCATGCCTTGTGATGATCCTAAATTTATAACTGACGAAAGTGACTTGTATATTATCTGTATTAAAGATGATTTTATTGCTGAAATAGCCCAACAATTAGTTTTTAAAAAAAAAATTGTAGTACATACTTCGGGTAGTGTTTCCATGGATGTATTGGTGCATTTTGATAATTACGGGATATTTTATCCTTTACAGACCTTCTCTAAAAAAACTGAAGTAACCATTAGTGAAGTTCCTTTTTGTATTGAAGCCAATAACACAGATGCTCAAAACCAACTGTTAGCTTTAGCTAAAGTGTTATCTAACAATGTGTATGAAATAAATTCTGAGCAACGTAAAAAAATTCATCTAGCAGCAGTTTTTGCTTGTAACTTTAGCAATTATCTCTATTCTATTTCTGAGGATATTTTAAATGAAAACAACATGGATTTTGATATTTTGAAACCGTTGATTTTAGAAACAGCTAAAAAGATACAACACAATTCACCAAAGGATGTACAAACGGGTCCTGCAAAAAGAAACGATCAAGAAGTAATCAAAAATCATATCAATCTATTAGCAAATGCTAAAGATTATCAAGACATTTACAGCTTAATTACCGACAACATTATTAAAAATAACAATGGCAAACTTTAAAGAACTTTTACCAAAAATAAACTCATTTGTATTTGACATTGATGGAGTACTTTCTGATGGAAGTATATTGGTAACCGAAAAAGGTGAACAACTCCGGAAAATGAGTACTAGAGATGGTATGGCTATTACTATGGCATTAAAAAAAGGATACAACATTGCCATTATTTCTGGTGGAAACTCACAATCTGTCGTACACCGTTTTAACTACTTAGGAATTACTGATGTATTTATAGGTGTGAGGGATAAAGTTGCTGTACTCCACCAATATTTTAAAGACAAAAACATTACTTCAGAAAGTGTTTTGTACATGGGAGATGATATTCCTGATTACTACCCAATGAAAGAATGTGGAGTGGCTACTTGTCCAAAAAATGCTGCTATTGAAATTAAACAAATTTCAGATTATATTTCAGACAAAGATGGTGGCAATGGTTGTGTGAGAGATATTGTTGAGCAAGTAATGCGTTGTAATGGTGATTGGTTTGTACCAGAAAAGTAATTTTTACATTAAGTGATAATTTACTAACTCCTCAATTGGTCCTTTAATTATTTTACCAATTACAACATTGTATTTTTTTGCTATTTCTCTTATTATGTCCTCATAAACAAAAGAAATAGAACCAATAAAGTGTAATTTGTTTTGCTGATAATTAGCATATTTACAAATATTTTTTTCAAAAAAGGCGTCTAAACTATTTTCAACTATTTGTTTGATAACTGGTTCATTAATATGTTGGGCAACAAATAGATTAAATCCTGCTAAAAACCGATTGGGTAATGCTTGCTTATACACAGCATTTAAAATATCAGTTGTGCTTAATTGATATGATTCTTTAAAATCTGCTAAAATTTCTTGTGGCAATTCTTTTTCTAAATATGCACTAATAAATGTTTTACCGATAGCTGCCCCACTCCCATAATCTCCTAACAAATAGCCTAATGAGGTAACATTTATTGAAATAGCATTTCCATCATACAAACAAGAGTTTGAGCCCGTTCCTAATATAGCTACCATTCCTTTTTCTTTACCACAAGTAGCTCTGGCAGCTGCCAACATATCATGTGACACTTCTATTGAAGCGTTATTAAAAAACAATTCTAAGGAACTGGATAACATCAAACAGTTTTCTGCTGTTGAACATCCTGCACCATAAAAAAAAACTTGTTTTATAGCTGTTT
>Ga0307996_1000025_pt1 | contig 41618 bp, 36 predicted proteins | sample Davwhametageno35_FD_203143 | JGI IMG/M metagenome (GOLD analysis project Ga0307996, IMG submission 203143) | Marine microbial communities from Davis Island wharf, Antarctic Ocean - #35 | ecosystem: Environmental > Aquatic > Marine > Unclassified | place: Antarctic Ocean: Davis Island wharf...
TTTCTTGTGTTGTATTCCCAGAATCCTCTGTTGTATTGTCAAAAACCTGATCTATAGAGGCATATATTTTTTTAAATTGATTTTTAATATAAACTTTAAAAACAAAATAGGAGGTAAGTGAAATAATAACTCCAGCAATTATAGAATAAAAATAGAGAGAAGGAGTTGTAATAAAATCTGGATTCAAGAAATAGCCAACCGTTAAAACCAGCAAAGAAGCTGTAAACCCAACAAGGATAGAAAAGGATATAACTGGCGATAGTTTCATGTAATAAAGTTATCTTTTTTTGTTTACAATTTATTCTTCTTCACAAAAAATAATAGTTACGAAACTATTAACTTTGGTGAAAGTTCAAAAAAAAACATGGCATATACCAATTTACTAATTGAAGACTCAAACTCAACAAGAGTTATAACTATAAACAGACCATCACAGCTTAACGCTTTAAATTCGCAAACGATTAATGAATTATCACAAGCATTATCACGAGCGGAAGCGGACAAAGAAATAAAAGCGATTATCTTGACAGGGAGTGGCGAAAAAGCATTTGTAGCTGGAGCCGACATCAAAGAATTTGCAGCTTTTAGCATAGAAGAAGGAAAAAAACTAAGTAAAGGTGGGCACGACAAATTATTTGATTTGTTACAAAACTTATCTACTCCAGTAGTTGCGGCCATTAATGGATTTGCACTTGGAGGAGGATTAGAGTTAGCAATGGCGGCTCATATCCGTGTTGCCTCTGACAATGCAAAAATGGGATTACCAGAAGTGTCCCTTGGAGTAATTCCTGGATACGGAGGAACACAAAGATTAGCACAACTAGTAGGAAGAGGAAAAGCAATGGAAATGATTGCTACAGCAGGAATGATTTCAGCAGAAGATGCATACAAATTGGGATTAGTAAATCACGTAACAACTCCAGAAGGATTGATGGAATTGTGCAACAAAATTACATCAAAAATTTGCAGAAATTCTTCTTCAGCAATCTCATTTGCTATCAAAGCAGTGAATGCAAACTACGAAGACGGAGTAAATGGATTTGACACAGAAATAGAAGAATTTGGAAACTGTTTTGGAACAGACGATTTTAAAGAAGGAACCACAGCTTTTATGGAAAAAAGAAAAGCGGATTTTAAATAAAAACAACACACTTGAGTGTAATTAAAAAACTTGCAGGGCAAACAGCTATTTATGGAGTAAGTAGTATGTTTGCCCGTATACTAAATTTTCTGCTCACACCACTTTATGTAACGAGTTTTAGCACTGCACAATACGGAGAGGTATCTGAATTGTATGCCAATGTTGCTTTTTTTATGGTTTTGCTAGGTTTTGGAATGGAAACAGCCTTTTTTAGGTTTTCTAAAACGGAAGAAAACAAAGACAGTGTGTACAGTACGGCCTTAACTTTTATTGCAACCTTCAGCGGATTGTTTATCCTCTTAGGATTTCTTTTTACTCAACCTATAGCCAATTTAATAGGATACGCCTCTCGTCCAGATTTCATAATATATTTAGCTTTAATTCTCGGGTTAGACGCCTTTGCATCTATTCCAATGGCAAAGTTGAGAAACGAAAACAAAGCAAAAAAGTTTGCTCAAATAAACTTGATAAATATTGGGACAAACATTTTTTTCAACCTGCTTTTTATCGCCTACGCAAAAACAAGTTTTGACCACGGAAATAAAACGGCTTTAGTAGAACTGCTTTACAGGCCAGAAATTGGAATTGGATACATTTTTATCTCCAATTTACTAGCAACAGGAGTGAAGATTATTTTGTTGTACCCAGAGTTTATAAAGGTAAAATGGCAGATGAACATGAAGCTGCTTAAGAATATGCTGATTTATTCGCTACCCTTAATGTTGGGAAGTTTTGCAGGAATAATAAACGAAACATTCGATAGAATTTTATTAAGAAGAGTGTTAGAGCCCGAATACGGAGTTGTATTTGCAAAACAACAAGTAGGAATTTATTCTGGGGTTTACAAACTATCAATTTTAATTTCTTTGTTTATACAAGCATTTAGGTATGCAGCCGAACCTTTTTTCTTTGCTCGAGCCAAAGAAAAAAACGCAAACGAAACCTACAGAACTGTCATGAATTACTTTGTACTTGCTGTGTCTGTTATGTTTTTATTTATTTTAATGTATTTAGAAGTTTTCAAATGGTTGTTGCCAAAGAAAGAATACTGGGAAGGTCTTCATGTTGTTCCAATCTTGCTTATTGCCAATATTTTTCTTGGTGTTTATTACAACCAATCCATTTGGTATAAACTCTCTGGACAAACTAAGTTTGGTGCCTACATTGCTATTGGAGGGGCAATAGTTACAATTGTTTTAAATGTAATCTTTATCCCAATTTTAGGATATGTTGCCTCAGCCTGGACCACACTTTTGGTTTATGGCGGAATGATGTTGGTTTCTTATTATTTGGGTCAAAAACACTATCCAATCCCATATAATTTAAGAAGATCAGGATTCTTTCTCCTTTTCGCAATCGCACTTTATGGAATAAGTGTTGGTTTCAAAATAATATTTCCAGATAGCATTTTAATAATTTTATCTTTTAATACTTTCTTATTCTCATTTTATTTGTGGTTTATCTACAAGCTTGAAGGGATTGATATTAAAAGCCTTTTAAAAAACAAAGAATGAAAATAGAAATCATAAATAATTCAAAACATGAATTACCACAATACGCAACCTCACAATCTGCAGGGTTAGATTTGAGAGCAAACTTGGAAGAATCATTCACATTAAAACCTCTTGAAAGAAAACTAGTGCCAACAGGATTGCAAATTGCTTTACCAGATGGTTACGAAGCTCAAGTTCGCCCAAGAAGTGGATTGGCTTACAAGAACGGAGTAACCGTATTAAATGCGCCAGGAACAATTGATGCCGACTACCGAGGAGATATTGGAGTAATCTTGATTAACATGAGTAACGAAGATTTTGTGGTAGAAGATGGAGAGAGAATCGCACAATTAATCATAGCAAAATATGACCAAGCAGAGTGGATTCCAGTTTCAGAATTATCAGAAACAAATAGGGGAGAAGGAGGTTTTGGAAGTACAGGAGTGAAGTAATTTCGATAATCTCCCACCGTTTTATTTACTTAAAAAAAGAGAATCTTAACACGAGCATTTTTATTCATTTTGAACCAAAAGATTAGTCGAGTTATCCAAAACAGGTGGAGCAGGCAAAAACGACCTTTTGAAATTTACGTTAAGAAAATAAATTGTTACGTTTAAGTAAAAACAATAATTTATTTCAAACAAGAAACCCAATTAACCTTTCTATAAGTTTGAAATCTTTATATTTAGGGATAATTATTTTGAACAATGAAACTACATCAAATAACAAGCTATTTAGAACAAGTTGCCCCACTTTCTTTCCAAGAGTCTTACGATAATAGCGGACTAATTGTTGGAGATAGAAACAAAAAAGTTACAAAAGTTTTATTGTGTTTGGACAGTATTGAGTCTGTTATTGATGAAGCCATAGAAAAAGGTTGTGAATTGGTAATTGCTCACCATCCTATTGTTTTTAATGGTTTAAAATCTTTGACAGGTAAAAACTACATTGAAAAAACAATCTTAAAAGCTATAAAAAACGACATTGCAATTTACGCATGCCACACCAATTTGGACAATGTATTGAAAAACGGAGTAAACCAAAAAATGGCGAATGCAATAGGATTAACCAACACAAAAATTTTGGCGCCAAAAATAGATATAATGAGTAAATTAGTGATTTACTGCAAACCAGATAATGCGGACGCGGTAAGAAGTAATTTATTTGAAAACGGAGCAGGAAACATTAGCGAGTATTCTAACTGTAGTTTTAATACAGAAGGCAAAGGAACTTACCTACCTAGCGAAAATTCAAATCCATCTTACGGAGAAAAAGGAGAGTTAAGCACAGAGGACGAAATAAAAATAGAAGTTTTAGCTGTTAATCATCAAATTAATAAATTATTGGTTGAGGTAAAAAAAGCTCATTCCTACGAAGAAGTTGCTCATGAAATTATTCCTATTACTAACGCAAATCAACAAATTGGCTCAGGAATGATTGGCGAATTGGAAAAAGAAATAGACACTTTGGAGTTTTTAAAATCATTGAAAACAAAAATGAAAACAGACTGCGTTCGTCACACAAACATTCAAAAAAAAACAGTAAAAAAAGTAGCAATTTGTGGTGGTTCGGGAAGTTTCTTGCTTAACAATGCAATAAGCCAAAAGGCAGATGTGTTTATTACAGGAGATTACAAGTATCATCAGTTTTTTGATGCACAAAATCAACTTATAATTGCAGACATTGGGCATTTCGAAAGCGAGCAATTTACCATAGATTTATTTCATGACATCTTGACTCCAGAATTCAATAGAGTCGAGTTTATTAAAACGACTATAACCACAAATCCTGTTAATTATTTATAAATTATTAAATTACACTGTTTTTGGTATAGTTTATGTAACTAAAACACAAAGAATTTGTATGAAACAATTTATTTCAATCTTATTATTTACAGCTTTTCTAATCCTCTTAGGAAGTAACTTTTCTTATTCTCAAAAAAGGAGAATATACAGAGGCGGAGAAGGACCTCCAGCTCGCTCTCTAAAAAAAGACACAATCATTACGGAGCCACAGAAAGTGCACGAAAAAAGAGGTCCACAAAAAAAAATTTGTAATTGTAAAGATGATTTAGAGATAGACCCAACCTCCCAATTAGCCTATAGCCAAACAGGAAAAGGAAAAAAACCATTTACAGGATCCTGCGCGACTTTTTATGATGACAATCAGTTAGAAATGCAAATAACGTATATAAATGGAAAAGAAGACGGGCCACTTTATAAGTTTTATGACGATGGAGTAAAATGGCTTCACCTAAATTATGCGCAAGGAAAACCACATGGGAAATGGCAGTTTTGGGAAAAAGACTCTACCTTAATGTGGGAAAACAATTACTCTTTTGGAAACAAACATGGAAAGCAAAGTTATTACTACCCAAATGGAATAAAAAAGAAGACAGAAAACTACTTAATGGAAGTGAAGAATGGAACTTTTGAACAGTTTTACAAGGATGGCTCGATTAAAAAAAGAGTGACTTATAAGAAGAATAAATTTAATGGTCCTTATTTGAAATACACTCGAGATAGTGTGTTAATAATTGAAAAAAACTACCAAGAAGGAGAAATTGAAGGAGTAGATAATTCCTATTTTGATGACGGAAGCATTGCCTACAAAACATTTTATAAAAAAGGAGAGCCAGATGGCGAATGGATTTTTAACTTTGAAGACGGATCGCCAAGAAAAATTGAAAACTATAATAAAGGCAAAAAACACGGGGAATGGAAAGAATACCATAACAATGGAAAATTAAAGCGCGAGATTTTTTACAAAAAAGACAAGGTAGAAGAAGAGAAGAAATACAATAAATTTGGAGAGCCAATAATTGGACAATAAAAAAGGAACATGAAAATAATAATAGCAGTTGCGACACTAATTTTTGCAACAACAAACATAAGTTTAGGGCAAATAGAAAAGGATAAAAATAAGACAACCTATAAGCTCGCAAAAATGATAGACATCATAGAGCAACTCTATGTTGACTCTACCAACTCGGCAGAACTAGTAGATGTTGCAATTAAAGCAATGTTAGAAAAACTAGATCCTCACTCTGCTTACATTGCTGCCAAAAGAGTAGAAGCCGTAGAAGCCCCCCTCAAAGGAAATTTTGAAGGCGTAGGAGTTCGTTTTCAAATATTGAACGACACATTAATGGTTGTACAAGCAATTCCAGGAGGCCCTTCGGCAAAAGTTGGAGTTTCTGCAGGTGACCAAATCATAAAAATAGACGAAGAAACCGTAGCTGGAGTAGGCTTATCCAATACAGGAGTTAGAAACAGATTATTGGGAAAAAAGGGTACAAAAGTAACAATGAGTGTCCAAAGAAAAGGAGAAGAAGACTTAATAGATTTTGAAATTACAAGAGATAAAATTCCAATTTACAGTGTAGATGCTTCATACATGATAGACGATGAAATTGGTTATATTAAAATCAATGCATTTGCGAGAACAACCGTAGGGGAGTTTTTAATGGCTCTTGAAAAACTGGAAGAAAAAGGAATGAAATCATTGATTCTTGATTTACAAAACAATGGGGGAGGATACTTAGATGTTTCATTCAATCTTGTTGATCAGTTCTTAACCAGAGAAAAATTGATTGTTTACACAAAAGGAAGAAGTTACAAAAGAAAAGATTATACCTCTACAAAAAGAGGAGAATACGTAAAAGGGAACTTGGTGGTTTTGGTGAATGAAAGTTCTGCTTCAGCAAGTGAAATTGTATCTGGAGCAATCCAAGACTGGGACAGAGGAGCCATTGTGGGAAGAAGGACTTTTGGAAAAGGATTGGTTCAAAGACCAGTAGATTTACCGGATGGTTCTAAGGTAAGAATTACAACTCAAAGATATTACACACCCTCAGGAAGGTGTATTCAAAAGTCGTATGAAAAAGGGGCAAAAGCATACAGAAAAGAGAAATATGGGAGGTATTTGAATGGAGAGTCTTTCTCTCAGGATAGTATAAAAACCCCAGACTCTTTAATTTTCAAAACATTAATAAAGAAAAGAGAAGTATATGCTGGAGGAGGAATTACTCCAGATGTTTTTGTGTCAATAGACACAACAGGAACTTCTGCATATTTTAATAGTTTGGTAAGAAAAGGAATCATGAATAGATTTGCCTTGGAGTATGTAAATGAAAACAGAGATCAGTTGATGGATGATTATCCAAGTTTTGCAGACTTTAAAGAAAAGTTTGATTTAAAGCCAATCACCATTGAAATGATAGAATATGCAAAAAACAACAAACTAGAATATAAAGAAGACCAATTTCTTAAGGCAGAAAAAGCAATTACCATAAGATTAAAAGCATTGATTGCACAAAATACTTGGGGGTTTAGTGAGTTTTATGAAATTTTCAATGAACTGAATCCAGTGTACCAAGAAGGAATTAATATATTGAAAGACGGAAGGTATAAAAAACTAAAATTGGCTAAAAACAGAATTTTTTAAACTAAACCTTTTTATTTTTTATATTTGTTAATCAATTAAAAAAATCAATACCAAATAACCTATGAAAAAAGAGAATATAATAATTGGAGCAATAGCTGTAATAGGAATGCTTACAATATTTAACACTTATAAAATCATTACTTCTGACGAAGGAAGAACAATTACGGCTTTAGACCCTAAAGTGTCAAATCCAAGTCAGCTTACCGATAATGAAGGAGCAAACTTTCCTAGTACTTTGCCACAACAAAACTCTGGAGCTCAGCTTCAGCCAATAACTCAAGGAATGCCAGATATTCCTAAAACAGGAATTAATTTTGCAACATCAAAGAAAGATTTTGGGAAAGTATTGTCAACCTCTTCAAACTCACATACTTTTGTGTTTACTAATACAGGAACAGAACCTTTAGTAATTTCTAATGCAAAAGGATCTTGTGGATGTACAGTTCCAGAATGGCCAAAAGAACCAATTTTACCAGGAGACAAAGGAGAAATTAAAGTGGTATACAAGCCAAATGGACAATCAGGAAAACAAACAAAACAAGTTACTGTAACTGCCAATACAAACCCAGCGAACTCTATCTTGACAATTACTGGAGACATTCAAGCAGATCCAAATGCACCTAAGCCTCAGCCAATTTCGCCTTTGGATGCAACAGCAATGTAATAATAAAAAATTATTCGTAAGCATACGGAACTATAATTTTACTCAGTATTTCTTCTTGTGTTGACAAGAAGAAATACAATGAGTTATGAGTTTATTAGAACGACTTGAGGCAACTTCAAAATAGCTGCAGTTGACTTAAAAAAGAAATCACCTTAATTCTTGGTGAGTTTGTTCATCGTTCTTAGAATTGTTGAATTGGAAAACACTATCCCAATTTATATTTGCAAATAGTGAAATCAACAAATTAATTTAATCACTTTTACAAGAAGGATATTAAATTAAATTTCGTCTAAACCTTATTAGCGAATTATCTTTATTGATTTAATGAAAAACGAAAAGCAATTTCTTGAGATTTATAACGAATTCTCACAATTGGTTTATAATCTTTCGTTAAGTTATTTACAAAACATAGAAGATTCAGAAGAGGCTACCCAAGATGTTTTTGTAAAAATTCACACCAAGTTAGAAGGATTTAATAATAAATCTAGTCTAAAAACATGGATATACAGAATAACAATAAACCATTGTTTGGACGTAATAAAATCTAAAAACAGAAAATACAGATTGTTTTTTACTAGAGAAAACGAAGATTACGACAGTATAGATTTTAATCACCCTGGCGCTAAATTGGAAAGTAAAGAGGAAATGGAGAAGATATTTAGAGAGATAAATAAGTTGCCCGAAAAACAAAAAACGGCTTTAATTCTAAAAACAATTGAAGGGATTCCACAAAAAGAAATTGCAACTGTAATGAAAATGAATGAGAAAGCGGTGGAATCATTATTAACGAGAGCAAGAAAAAAGTTAAAAGAAAAATTATAAATAGTGGAACAAGATTATTTAAATAAAATAGAAAAGGTTTCTATCCCCGACTCTTTACTAGAAGGGATTAAAAATAAAATAGAAACGAAACGAATAACAGAAAAAAGAAACAGAAATTATGCCTTGGTATTTGCCTTTGCCCTATTGTTTGTAAATGCAGGAACATTAACAACTTACAACAACACAAAGAATAGTAATAAATCAAGCCAAGAGGTTAACCCCTTCTCTATAAACGAGTCAACATTTATAGGATATGAATAATAGAACAAAAATAGTTATAGCCCTATTGGTAATATTAAATATAGTATTAATGGCCTTTCTTTATTTTGGAAACCCAAATAGAAGCAACCACAAATCGCCCAAAGAGATTATAATTGAGAAGCTCGATTTTGACGAGAGTCAAATAAAAGAATACAGGACTTTAATTCTTGAAGACAGGAAAACAATAATGTCTTTACAAAAAGAAATAAGGGTGAATAAAATAATTTTATACAAAGAATTTATCAATGAAAGCCAAGTGTTTAAAGATTCAACAATTAATTTAATTGGAGATAAATTTGAAGAGATGGAGCAAGCGCACATCATTCATTTTTCTAATATAAAAAAAATATGCAGAGAGGAGCAGAAAGAAAAATTTAACGAGCTATCAACACAGTTTCATAAAATATTTTCCCCTCACAATAGACGCCAAAAAAAAAGGAGAAATTAATTCTCTTTCCTAACCATTACAACCCTAAGCCCAGTAAAAGGATTAGCTTCTTTGTCCCAATCTTCTTTGGAATCTATTTGCAAGAAATAGCTTTTACTTTTCCAAGAACCACCTTTTGTATAATTAGAATCCAATACCATTTCAGCAGCATTTCCAGCTATGTTATATAATCCGTATCTGTTAGGATGATATGAATTAACAGGAGCTAAAACAGCTTCTCCGTCAAAATCTTCTAAATCGGTAAAGTGATTTTGAAAAAAGTTGTTAAGAGACAAAGTATCATATCCATTCACATTTTCGCTTTCACTCATTTTTGGGTTGTGGTTTGCCAAGAACGAGCCGTTTGAATTTCTAGCATAAGGACCACTCCAAGGATAAGAAGAGTTTTTTAATCCCCCGCTTGCAGCTAATTCCCATTCTTGTAATGTCGGCAAGCGGATTTCAATTTTTTTATTGAAAACGCGTTCATAATTAATCTCTAACCAAAAGGCAAATTGTTCGGCTTCCCAATATTTAATATTTACAGCTGGATAATTATTATAATTCGAATGAGAACTGTAGTTCATCATCCAGAACTGACTGTATGGAAATAAATCGAACCAAAGAGAGTCTTTGATTGACTCTGTATAAATAGCTTCATTTTTAATGAAATCTTCTTTATACATTTTATATAATTCATTAGTCACCTCATATTTTCCAAAAGAAAGCGTGTCATTTATTTCAGTAAAATACTGTTTAAAGAATTTTTTATTCAGACTAAGAGGTTTTGGTTTTTTCTTAGGCTGAGGTAATTCAATCACTTCTACAACATACCTAAATCCAACTTCAGGCGAGGCAGAATAAACATATTGTTGCTTGTCAATTCTTAAATAATCTGCTCTATTTCTCCAACCTCCCCCTTTCACCAATCCTTTTTCGGCAATCATTTCACTCACATTCCCGCTCATGTTGTAAAGCCCAAAATCATTTGGCCAATAAGAGTTTACAGGAGCAGTTAAATCAGCATTATCATTTAATCTGCCAGAAACACCCAAGAAATCACCTCTACCCCTAACGAAATTAGCTCTCATTCTCCCTTGATGTTTTCCTTCCTCAATTCGCATAGAATGAGTTCCCCAAGGATAAAAAGCATATCTATTCCCTGCTTTTGCAGCCTCTTCCCATTCTTTTTCAGTTGGTAAACGAACTAGTACTTTTTGATTTAGAAAATTATGATTTAAAGTTTCTGTAAGCCATTTACAATATGATTTTGCATTTTCGTAGGTAATGTTTACTAATGGATAATCTGTATAAGCTGGATGATGAAAATAATACTTTTCCATTGGCATTTTAGCTCTAAATCTTTTACTCCACATTTCAGAATCTGGAAGGTTTTTCAAACTATCTTTTTCAGAAATAGAAGATAAAAACACATGATAATTGCGATTACTCACTTCCGTTTCGCTCATCCACAAATACTCTCCACGAATAGGAACACAATCAGGAATTTGCCCTAAATAAACAAAGGGAAAGAACAGAAATAGCAATCTAATAAACTTCATATCTTTCTTTTTTTAATCTTGTAACTTTAAATAGTTATTTAGTTACACCTTATTAACAACATTTAATCTATTTTTATTGGAGATAGTCGGCACAAAACTTTATTTTTATACTTTGTGAAGTTAAAAAAAGAAAACCAATGACCAAAATACTAGTCATAGATGACGAAAGACCAATTAGAAGTGTACTGAAAGAAATCCTTGAAAACGAAAAATACCAAGTAGATACTGCTGAAAATGGCAAAGTGGGTTTTGAGTTAGCTTCAAAAAAAAAATATGACGTAATTCTTTGCGATATAAAAATGCCAGAGATGGACGGAGTTGAGGTTTTGGAAAAACTGCAATCCACAGGAGTAGATTCTCCTGTTATTATGATTTCTGGTCATGGAACGATTGACACAGCTGTAGAGTGCTTACAAAAAGGAGCTTATGATTTTATTCAAAAACCACTGGATCTGAATAGAACCTTGGTGAGCATTAGAAATGCATTTGAAAGAAGTGATTTGGTAGAAGAAACCAAAGTACTAAAACGAAAAATCCACAAAGGTAAAACAACAGATATCATTGGTGAATCCAAAGCGATTATTGCCATTAAAAAAATGATAGAAAAAGTTGCTCCATCTGACGCAAGAGTATTAATTACAGGAGGGAACGGAAGCGGGAAAGAACTGGTTGCAAGACAATTACACGAACAAAGCAGCCGAGTAAAAGCGCCATTTATTGAAGTAAATTGTGCTGCAATTCCTGCTGAATTAATTGAAAGTGAATTGTTTGGGCACGAAAAAGGAGCATTTACATCGGCAATAAAACAAAGAAAAGGAAAGTTTGAACAAGCAGAAGGAGGAACTATATTTTTGGATGAAATAGGAGACATGAGTTTATCTGCACAAGCTAAAGTATTGAGAGCATTACAAGAACATAAAATTACTCGTGTTGGTGGAGATAAAGACATTAAAGTAAATGTTAGAGTTATTGCTGCAACCAACAAAAATCTGAAAGAAGAAATTACAGAAAAGACATTTCGAGAAGATTTATACCACAGATTAGCAGTAATTCTAATTCATGTACCTTCGCTTAATGAAAGAAAAGATGATATTCCATTATTGGCCAATCACTTTTTGGGAATAATTTGTAAAGAGCAAAGCATTCCAACAAAATCATTTTCTAAAGATGCAATAAGAGAATTACACAAGATAGACTGGACAGGAAACATAAGAGAATTAAGAAACATAGTAGAGCGTTTGATAATCTTATGTGGAAACGAAATACAAGGAGACGAAATTAAGTTATACGCTAATCCTACAAAATAAATGAGCAAAGAAAAACCTTACTGTAACAGTTTAACCCAATACTCGCGATTCAAAACACGAGAAGTAATGGTAGGAAAAATTGGAGTGGGAGGAGACAATCCTATTCGTGTGCAATCTATGACCACGGCCGACACTATGGACACAACAAAATCGGTAGAAGAAACGATTAGTTTGGCAAAAGCAGGCTGTGAAATAGTGAGATTAACTGCTCCAAGCAAAAAAGATGCTCAAAACCTACAGGTAATAAAAGATGAAATCATCAAACAAGGATATGACATTCCTTTGGTTGCAGATATTCATTTTACTCCTAATGCCGCAGAAGTTGCCGCAGATATTGTTGAGAAAATAAGGGTAAACCCAGGAAATTATGCCGATAAAAAACAATTTAATGAATATGATTATACAGATGAGTCGTATCAAGCTGAATTGGATAGAATAGAAGAAAAGTTTACTCCTTTAGTTTTAAAATGCAAGAAAAATGGAGTTGCAATGCGAATAGGAACCAATCACGGCTCTTTATCTGATAGAATATTGAGTAGATATGGTGATACGCCATTAGGAATGGTAGAGTCTGCCATGGAGTTTATTCATATTTGTGAAAAAAACAACTATTACGAGCTGGTGCTTTCTATGAAAGCAAGTAACCCAAAAGTAATGGTGCAAGCTTACCGATTATTGGTAGCAGCCATGATAGAACAAGGAATGAATTACCCACTTCACTTGGGAGTAACCGAAGCTGGAGAAGGAGAAGACGGAAGAATAAAATCTGCGATAGGGATAGGAGTTTTATTGGAAGATGGAATTGGCGATACCATTCGTGTTTCCCTTACCGAATCTGCTGAAGCAGAAATTCCTGTAGCACAAAATTTAGTGAAAAGATATGCGCACAGAGAAGACCACGATCCGATAGAAATTGTTTCTCAATCTTTCATAGATCCTTACGAATATACAAGGAGAAAAACACACACCATAAAAAACATAGGAAGCAAACACGTGCCTGTTGTGGTGGCTGATTTTTCATTAAAAAAAGAAATAAAAAAAGCTTCATTTTTCGCCTTAGGTTATAATTATTCTGTTCCTCTTGATAAATGGAATATTACCGACAAAGCTTGTGACTACGTATTTACAAACAAAAACACAGTAGACTTTGAAATACCAGGAACGCTAGGGCTAATTCACGAATACAACACTTGGCTAGAACAAAAAAGTAGACCAAATAGATTCCCTTTTTTAGATGTAAAACAATATTTATCAGGTTGTGAAAAGCATGAAAAGCTAAACTTTGTGTCTGTTTTGTTAGCAGATTTTACGGATGAATTATTCGAGAAGTTGAATAAAGACAAAACAGTAGTTTTAATCATAGGTACCTACAACAAACACGGATTAGCAGAGCAGAGAATGACATTTAATTCTTTGATGCAAAACAAATGCAAGGCCCCAGTTGTAATAGGGAGAGCTTATGGAGATTTATCTCAAGAAGAATTACAAATAGATGCTTCGGTAGATATGGGAGGATTGTTAATTGATGGATTAGGAGATGGAATTTATATAGCTGCCGAAAATTGCGGAGGGGATTTATTTTTGAACGATACCGCATTTGGAATTCTGCAAGCAACAAGAACTAGAATTTCTAAAACCGATTATATTTCTTGCCCTTCTTGCGGGCGAACTTTGTTCGATTTGCAAGAAACAACAGCAAAAATAAGAGCCAAAACCAATCACCTAAAAGGATTGAAAATTGGAATTATGGGTTGTATTGTAAACGGACCAGGAGAAATGGCTGATGCCGATTATGGTTATGTAGGAACAGGAAAGGGCAAAATTACTCTGTACAAAGAAAAAACGGTAGTAAAGAAAAACATTCCTGAAGAAGATGCTCTGGATGAATTGATAGGCTTGATTAAAGAATATGGAGATTGGGTAACTCCTGCTTAATTTATTTTAAAAAAAAGTCTTGATTTAAGGGGATTAACTCTTTTTTTGTTCAAGTTTTTAACTTAAACAACAGAATTAACAGTCTATTTACAGCAATTCTAAACAAATACACTACCTTTGCACAAAATTTAATTGATTTTATGTCACAAGAAATAAAGAATATTGCAATCATTGCCCATGTAGATCATGGGAAAACTACACTAGTAGATAAAATGATTTTGGCTGGAAAATTGTTTTCAGATCACGAAACTCCAGGAGAATTAATCATGGACAGTAACGACCTTGAAAAAGAAAGAGGGATTACGATTTTAGCAAAAAACGTATCGGTAAACTACAAAGGAGTAAAAATTAACATCATTGATACACCAGGCCATAGTGATTTTGGTGGAGAAGTAGAGCGTGTGATGAACATGGCTGATGGAGTTTTACTATTAGTAGATGCTTTTGAAGGACCAATGCCACAAACAAGATTTGTGATGCAAAAAGCAATTGAAGCGGGACTAAAACCTATTGTAGTTGTAAACAAAGTAGACAAAGAAAACTGTACACCAGATATCGCTTACGAAAACGTATTCGATTTGATGTTTAGTGTTGGAGCAAGTGAAGAACAATTAGACTTTCCAGTAATTTATGGTTCTGCAAAGAACGGATGGATGAGTACAGATTGGAAAGAGCCAACTGATAACATTACACCATTATTGGATTGTGTGTTAGAACATATTCCAACTCCAGTATTTAAAGAAGGAAACACACAGTTATTGATTACTTCTCTTGATTATTCTGCTTACGTAGGAAGAATTGCTGTAGGAAGATTACAAAGAGGAACAATAAAAGAAGGACAAAATGTTTCTTTGGTAAAAAGAGATGGAAGTATTGTAAAATCTAAAGTGAAAGAGATTTTCGTATTCGAAGGAATGGGGAAACTAAAAGTAACTGAAGTTCAAACAGGAGACATTTGTGGAATAGTAGGAGTAGAAGGATTTGAAATTGGTGATACAATTGCAGATATAGAAAACCCTGAAGCATTAAAAACGATAAAGATTGATGAGCCAACAATGAGTATGATGTTTACCATCAACAACTCACCATTTTTTGGTAAAGAAGGTAAATTTGTTACTTCTCGTCACATCAAAGATAGATTGGACAAAGAGCTTGAGAAAAACTTGGCTTTACAAGTAAAAGACACAGGTTCTGCTGATTCATTCATGGTATTTGGAAGAGGAATTCTTCACTTGTCTGTATTGATTGAGACAATGAGAAGAGAAGGATATGAATTACAAATTGGGCAACCACAAGTAATTATAAAAGAAATAGACGGAAAGAAACATGAACCAATTGAAGAATTGACAATTGACCTACCAGAAAATGTTTCTGGAAAAGCAATTGAAATGGTTTCTATGAGAAAAGGAGAAATGTTAAACATGGTTCCTAAAGGAGATAGAGTTACTATTGATTTCATTATCCCATCAAGAGGAATTATTGGATTAAGAAACTATTTGTTGACTGCAACTGCAGGAGAAGCAATTATGAATCACAGATTCAAAGAATTTGCACCATACAGAGGAGAAATTCCTGGAAGATCGGCTGGTTCTTTAATCTCATTAGAACAAGGGAAAGCAATTCCATTCTCATTAAACAACTTACAAGACAGAGGTAAGTTTTTCGTTAAATCAAACGAAGAAATTTATGCAGGTCAAGTAATTGGAGAAAACTCTAGAGATAATGATTTAACAGTGAATGTAACGAAGACAAAGAAAATGTCGAACATGCGTTCTTCTGGTGCTGATGATAAAGTAAAATTAGCTCCACCAATTATTTTCTCTTTAGAGGAAGCTTTAGAGTATATCCAAGAAGATGAATTAGTGGAAGTAACTCCATTAAGCATAAGACTAAGAAAAATCTTATTGAGTGAATCTGAAAGAAAAAGATCAGGGAGAAACTAGATTTCAAATCAATTTAGAGTTTAAGAGCTACAATTTTATTGTGGCTCTTTTTTTTTAACTCATGAAAACGATCGAGAACTATTAAATGAATAATAATTTCGTTTTAAATTTATAAAAAACAACCTTAACCTTAGGAACAACAATCTTTTGTTTAGGCGGAGTTTCACATAAGTAACTATAAATAGTCACAATAAAATTACGACTATTTATTTGTGCGTTAATTTTCGTAATTTCACCCACTAATGGCAAAAACAATATTACTTACAGAGTTTGAGTATGACTTCCAATTAATTGGGATTAGCAGTCATGCAAAAGACTATAGAGTATCCTGGGAACTGAATAAAGTTTTTGGAATTGACCTCAATAAAGAAGATGACGTTTTATTTGCAACCAAAAAAGGAGGAAATGCAGTTTTTTCAATGTATTTTTATAAAAACAAGGAAGAAGAACAAGACGTAAGGTTAATTTCTAATAAATCAAATGGAAGGTTTCTGGTTTCAGAAACAAAAGCAGCCGATTATTTTTTAATTCTTTATGACTTTAATGAATATGAAGCTAGAGAAATGCTTGTAAAAATCAGAAAAATTAATGTTGTGTTAACAGCATTTGAGGTAGACGTTTCTACCTTGAAATCCAAAGAGAATTTACTCTTTTAGTAAAAAAGACAATGAGAAAAACAAAAATTATAGCGACCATAGGTCCAGCAACAGAGTCAAAAGAAAACTTGCAATCTATCATAAATGACGGAGTGAACGTTTGTAGATTAAACTTTTCGCATGGATCTCACGAAGATCACTTGAAAGTATTAAACAACATCAAGGAAATTAACCGAGAGAACGGAACCCACATTGCTACGTTAGGCGATTTACAAGGGCCAAAACTTAGGGTTGGAATAATGGCGGAAAACACACTTTTGGTAGAAGGAAAAGAAATCACATTTACCGACAAAGAATGCATAGGAAATGCAGACTTGGTATATATGAACTATAAAGATTTTGCAAAAGACGTAAAAAAAGGAGAATTCATAAGATTGGATGACGGAAAGTTAGAAATGCAAATCCTAAAAACCAACGGAAAAGACACAGTAAAAGCAAAAGTTACTCAAGGAGGGTTACTTAAATCAAACAAAGGTGTAAACCTGCCAAACACGGTTATTTCATTGCCCTCTTTAACCGAAAAAGATTTAGCCGATTTAGAATTTGCTTTAGAACATAACATAGATTGGATTGGACTTTCGTTTGTAAGGACAGCAAGAGATATTATAGAGCTGAAAGGATTAATCGCAGCCAAAAATAAAAAAGCTAGAGTAATTGCCAAAGTAGAAAAACCAGAGGCAGTTGAAAACATTGATGAAATCATAAAACATGCTGATGCAATAATGGTTGCAAGAGGAGATTTAGGAGTCGAAATTCCTATGGAAAAAGTTCCTTTGGTTCAAAAAATGATTGTAAATAAATGCATTAAATATTCTAAACCAGTTGTAATTGCTACCCAGATGATGGAAAGCATGATAGAGTCTTCTACTCCTACAAGAGCTGAGGTAAATGACGTGGCCAATGCCGTGCTTGACGGAGCAGATGCAGTAATGCTGAGCGGAGAAACTTCGGTAGGGAAATTTCCAAACCACGTGATAAAAGCCATGGTAAAAATACTGGAAGAAACAGGAACTTATCACATCACGGAAGAACCAAACGAGGAAAATCCAGAAAAAAATCAAGACAGATTTATTACAGATTCCATCTGTTTTAATGCAAGTAACTTGGCAGACAAGACAAATGCCAAAGCAATTGTAACCATGACATTTTCTGGCTATACAGCTTTCAAAATCTCTAGTAAAAGACCGAAAGCACACATTTATGTGTTCTCTGGAAACAAAGAATTACTGACAAAACTAAGTTTGGTGTGGGGAGTAAAAACTTTTTACTACGACAAAATGGTAAGTACAGATCATACCATTGCCGACATTCATTACATGCTGAAAAAAGAAGGTTACTTAAACGAAGGTGATTTAATAATTAACACAGCAAGTATTCCCTTAGAAGAGAGTGGAAAGACAAACATGCTTAAGTTGAGTTATATAGATTGATACATAAAGACTTTGTGTTAAAAAAAGCAAAGAAGAAACAAACGGTATCTTCTCTCTGGTACGATAATTATGAATACTTTATTCTGTGAACAGATTTAAAAAAAATAAAGATGAAAACGATTTTTACTACACTGATTTTACTTTTTTCAATAACAGCATTTACCCAAATTCCTCCAGGGTATTACAATGCAGCAGCAGGACTAACGGGTTACCCTTTAAAAACAGCTCTTTTAGGAATTATTACTTCAGGTCATATAGATAAAAGCTATACACCTCAACTGTGGACGGCTTACAATACAACCGACAGAGATAATTTTTACGACAATGATAATACGGTATTGGATATGTATTCGGAAAACCCTACTGGAACTGATAGCTATACTTACACTTATCAATCAGACCAATGCGGAAGTTACAGTGGTGAAGGAAGTTGCTACAACAGAGAACATTTAATGCCTCAAAGTGTATTTAACAGTGCGAGACCAATGAAAACAGATGTTCATCACGTAGTTCCTTCGGATGGTTATGTAAATGGACAAAGAGGTAGTTTTCCTTTTGGAGAAGTTTCTTCTACTACCTGGACTTCGCAAAACGGATCCAAAAAAGGACCTTGTGCCACTCCTGGTTACTCCAATATAGTATTCGAACCAATTGATGAATTTAAAGGAGACATAGCGAGGTGCATGCTTTATTTTGCAACAAGATATGAGTCACAAGTTTCTAGTTGGAGTTGGTCTGCGTTAAATGGAACTTCGGATCAGGTTTATTCTACTTGGTTCAAGAATTTAATGGTTACTTGGCACCTACAAGACACAGTAAACGCTAGAGAAATAACAAGAAATAATGCGGCTTACGTTTATCAAGGAAACAGAAATCCATACATAGATCACCCAGAGTGGGTAACTCAAATTTGGGGAACCCCACCCGTTTCAATTTCTGAAAACACATTGTCAAGTGTTTCTCTTTATCCTAACCCAACAACTACAAATTCGGTAACAATTTCAAACCCTAATCGCATAGAAAGTGTTGAGGTTTATACAATTTTAGGTCAATCAATTACTCACTTCTCTCAAAATACAGCTTCAGGAAAACAAATTGAATTAACCAATCTACCACAAGGAGTTTTACTGATTAAATTGACAAGCGGAAGCTCTTCTGTTGTGAAGAGGGTGGTTGTGGAGTAATACCTCCTAATTATTCAAAGTCATCCTGAATTTAGTTCAGGATCTCACAGAGCAGATTTCACGATTAATATTCCTGTGGTAATATTTCAATGAATAAGGATGCTGAACTAAATTCAGCATGACGTTACTTCTTTTATTTTACTCCAATTTCCTGGCACAATTCTATTAAAATACTATTCGTAGATTTTGGATGAAGAAAAGCAACTAATTTATTGTCAGCTCCTTTTTTTGGTTCTTTTGAAATGATTTTAAATCCTTCTTTTTCTAATCTTTCTAGCTCTGCATGAATGTCCGTTACATCAAATGCAATGTGGTGAATCCCTTCGCCTTTTTTCTCAATAAACTTGGCAATTGCACTGTCTTCGTGAGTCGCCTGTAGCAATTCTATTTTAGACTCACCTGTTTCAAAAAAAGAAGTAATTACATTTTCTGATTTCACCTCTTCCTGCTTATAGGGCTCTTTATTAAAGAGAGAGGAGAATAATGCATTTGATTTTTCAATGTCTTTTACTGCAATTCCAATGTGTTCTATTTTATTCATGTAGCAAGTAATTATGGATTAATCCAATTGGTTCTGATAAAATTATTGTATTTTTATATGAATACAATAAAAACAAAAATACGTATAAATTATGCTAAACAAAAGAGTAGAAGAAGCATTAAATTCACAACTAGTAATTGAAGCAAATTCCTCACATTATTATCTTGCAATTGCTTCGTGGGCAGAAACGAAAGGATTAAACGGAACTTCACAGTTTTTTTATGAGCAATCGGACGAAGAGAGAATGCACATGTTGAGGCTAGTAAAATTCATAAATGAAAGGGGAGGTCAAGCAATCATTCCTCAAGTTGATATGCCGCCAAAAGATTTTGGAACAATTACGAATGTTTTTAATGAATTCCTTAATCACGAACTATTGGTCTCAGCCAAAGTGAATGAAGTAGTGGGAGTCTGTCACGAAGAAAAAGATTTTGCAACTATGAACTTCATGCAATGGTACGTTTCTGAACAAATAGAAGAAGAGGCACTAGTGAGATCCATTATTGACAAATTGAATCTAATTGATGGAGAAAAAAGCGGGCTTTATATGTTTGACAGAGATTTGAAAACGATAAAGAGTCCTCAAATTACGATAAATAATGACATTTAATATTGGAGAGCTAAAAAAAAATTCCCATTTAAATTTGGAATTTACCACTCATGTAGCAGAGAATAAATTATTAATCATTTATTGCTATATTTATTGAAATTGAGACAATAAAGTTATTAAAACACGAATAAAATGGGAGATTTTTTTACAGACATGAGCACCTTACACATAGTGTTTTGGATTACTGCATTAATAGGAAGTACCATTTTTTTAGTCCTATTTGTCTTAAGTTTGTTAGGAGCAGATTCTGATGCTGAAATGGACACAGACACAGAAATTGGTATGGACGATGGAATTGGGATTCAATTCTTCACATTCAAAAATGCTATGGCATTTTTCACTCTTTTTGGATGGACAGGAATAGCCTGTTTAGACAATGGATTTTCTGCAGGGGTTTCTACAACTATAGCTTTTATGGCAGGAATAGCCATGATGACTTTGATGTCATTTTTATTCCTTTGGATAAGTAAACTAGCAGAAAGCGGAACTTTGAGAATAGAAAATGCAGTAGGAAATATAGGTGAAGTTTATTTATCAATAGGAGCTAACCGTTCTAGAATCGGAAAAATATCGATAGATGTACAAGGCTCTAAAAGAGAGTTAAGTGCACTTTCTGATGAAAAAGAATATTTAAAACAGGGAGAAGTAATACGAGTAACTGCTGTTGTAAGTGGAGAAATATTATTAATAGAACGATTAACAAAGAAGAAGATCGAAAGCAATTTAACAGAAGATAATTTAACAAAATAAAAGAACAGAAATATGAACTTAGTATTATTAGCATCCAATGCAATACCTGTATTTGCGATACCAGCAGCAGTTATTCTTATTATAGTGGTATTTGTTTATTCCATAACAAAACGATACAAAAGATGTCCTTCAGATAGAATTTTGGTAGTATATGGAAAAACAGGAGGAGGTTCTGCCAAATGTATTCACGGAGGAGGAGCATTTATTTGGCCAATCATTCAAGATTACGAATATTTGGATTTAACTCCAATCTCTATGGAGGTGATGTTGACCAATGCTTTATCAAAACAAAATATTAGGGTAAATGTTCCTTCAAGATTTACAATTGGTATTTCTACAGAGCCTACAGTTATGCAAAATGCAGCTGAACGTTTACTAGGTTTGTCTGGTGATGCAACAAGAGATCTGGCCCAAGAAATTATTTTTGGACAGTTGAGAATGGTAGTTGCCTCAATGGATATTGAAGAAATAAATACAGATAGAGATAAGTTTTTGACTCACATTACTCACAATGTGGAGGTAGAGTTACAAAAAGTAGGCTTGAAACTGATAAACGTAAATATTACAGACATTCATGATGAATCGGGATATATTGAAGCGCTAGGAAAAGAGGCAGCAGCAAAAGCGATAAATGATGCTAGAATATCGGTCTCTCAAAAAAACAGAGACGGATCTATTGGGGAAGCACAAGCATTTCAAGATCAAAGAATACAAGTTGCAGCAGCAAATGCAATGGCGGTAGAAGGAGAAAATACAGCAAAAATTGCAGTAGCAAATTCTGATGCAGCAAGAAGAAGTAGAGAAGCTGAGGCAGAAAGAATTGCCAATGCATCTGAAAAAGTACAATTGGCAAAGGCATTAGAGGAATCTTATGCAGCAGAAAGAGAAGCGGAAGAAGGGAGAGCATTAAGAAAGCAAGCGGAGCAACATGCAGATATAGTTGTACCAGCTCAAATTCAAAAATTAAAAATAGAAATTGACGCAGAAGCAGAAGCTGAGCAAATAAGAAGAATTGCAAAAGGGGAAGCGGATAGTATTTTATTCAAAAAGCAAGCAGAAGCACAAGGGATGTACGAAATCCTTACTAAACAAGCAGAAGGGTTGGATAGAATTGTGAAAGCGGCAGGAAATAACTCTAAGGATGCCGTGTTGTTATTGATTGCAGACAAGTTGCCAGAGTTGGTAAAAATGCAAGCTGAGGCAATTAAAAACATCAAGATAGACAAAGTTACCGTGTGGGATGGAGGAAGCAATGGGGGAGATGGTAAATCAGCTACAGCAGGTTTTTTGTCGGGACTGTATAAATCAGTTCCACCTTTACAAGATATGTTTGACATGGCAGGAATGCAATTGCCAGAATACTTGAAAGGAAAAGACGTGGAAGATGCAAAAGCTGAAGACGTAACAGAGGGAGGTAAATAAACTACTTATTGCTTGTTGATCTATTTCTATGAGCAATGAAAAGAATGCAGTAACTAAACCATTGTAAAAAATTCATCCTTAGAAAGTAAGAGATTAGTGGGGTGAAGCACAAAGAATAGCAACCGTAAAAGGATTTAAAGAACCGACAGAAGATTTCCAGCAACAAATAATTAAAGGAACTGCTGCCGGCTAAAGACTTTCCCATTCTATCGCTCCATCCAATAAAAAAGATAAACAATTGACAGACGCAACACAAATTCTTAGTACTATATTATGAAAAATTTCACCTCAATGTACTACAGAAACCTGTTTGGTGAGGTAAATTTACTTGATTCTGTTTTATCCAAAGATTTTCTATTTAGTAATTGGATAGGGATTTTTGTTATTTTGGTTTTAATTTCTATCATAATTTTTCTCTTGGTGAGAGGAAGAATTCAGAAGGAGAAAATAATGAAGTTTATGGAGAGAAGAACCGAAACAATTATTTCTCAAAACGACCAAATTCTAGAGCAAAAAAATCAATTAGAAATAGAGAATAAGAAATCTGAAGAATTACTAAAAGATGTATTCCCTGAAAAAATAGCTAAAATACTTAAAAACAAGGGAAAAATAACGCCAGAATATTATGAAAGGGCTTCTATTTTATTTGCAGATTTTGTTTCTTTTTCAAAACTAACACCAAATTTAACGGCAGAAAAATTGGTTGAAAACCTCAACCTTTATTTCAAAGAGTTTGATAATGCGATTACCCAAAACAAAATGATTTTGATTAAGACCATTGGCGACAGTTATTTTGCTGTGGGAGGAGTTCCAAAAAAAAACATACAAAATCCGATTTATACAGTTATAGCAGGATTGCAAATGCAAAACTCTGTTAAACAAGTAAATGCGACTAAAAACATTGATTGGGAAATAAGAGTAGGGATTACAACAGGAGAAATTGCTGCGGGAGTTCTGGATACAAAAAGGCCTATGTTTGATGTTTGGGGGAGTTCAGTAAATATTGCGAGTAGGCTTCAAGAGGCTGGATCTCCAGGAAAAGTAAACATCTCTGAAGAAACTTACCGAGATATCTACCCTTATTTCGATTGTGAAGAAAGAGGAGATATTGACACTAAAAACGTGGGAAAAATCTCTATGTATTATGTAAAAAGGATTAAAAAAGAATTGTCAGCAGATAAAGAAGGAGTGATTCCAAATAAGATATTTTGGCAATATGCAAATGAGTTAAAAATGATTGTCCCAGATTATATCTTAATGGTAAAGGAGATAACTAAGTTAATTAAAACTAATCTACCACAAAATATTTATTACCACACAGAAAAACACGCATTAAATGTTATGAATGCGGTAGAATTTTTAGGGTTTGGAGAAGAAATATATAACGAAGATATATTATTACTTAAAACGGCTGCATTGTTCCATGATGTTGGTTTTATAGAAAGATATGATGAAAATGAGGAAATAGGAGCAAGGTTTGCAAAAGAATTAATGCCAAAGTATGGATTTAATGTAAAGCAAATCGAAAAAGTTACTCGACTCATTATTGCAACAAAAATGAATCATAAACCTCAAAACATCCTAGAGGAAATAATGAAAGATGCTGATGTTGATTATCTTGGACGAGACGATTTTGAAGACATAAGTAATAAACTGATGAGAGAATTTATAGAAAATAAAGTCGTAAATACTGAGCAAGAGTTTAATAAAATGCAAGTAGAATTTTTAAAATCACATAACTTTTTGACGGATACAGCTAAATCTTGGAGAATAGAAAAAAAGGAGGAAAATCTTATAAAATCGATAGATTTATATAATTCTCAAACTTAGGATTGCTACATCATCAGGCAATTCATTTTCCCCTTTATATTCAGAAATTTCTTTTATTAAAGAACTATTCATCTGTTTCATATTGAGGTAACTGTTCGCAACAATTGCTTCCGATAATCGATCAGTTTGAAATTGCTCACCTTCACTATTTTCTGCTTCAACTAAACCATCCGTATAACACACAATTATAGTATTTGATTCCAGTTTTATTTCTTTAGTCTCTATCGTTGGTAATGTTTCAAAAACACCTAACGCAGTACACCCTGTTTTTAACTCATAAATTTTATTATTTTGACACAAAATTGGATAATTGTGACCCGCATTTACGTACTTTAAATTTCTAGATTTTTCATTGTAATAACCTATGAAAAAAGTAATAAATTTTTCACCATTTGCAGCACTTAATACACTTCTATTTAGCTCTATAATTAAACCTTCAAGAGTTAAATTATGGTGATTATATTTTACGTTTGCACGTAATGTTGCTTGAAAATTTGACATAAGCATTGCAGCTGGCATTCCTTTTCCAGAAACATCAGCAATACAAAAAACATACTCATCTTCATCAATACGAATAAAATCATAATAATCTCCACTCACCATGTGTTTGGCAATGTAAGTAGCAGAAATATCTATCAAATAATTGGTAGGAAGATTGTTAGGAAGGAGAAGTTTTTGCATTTCTGCGGCCATTTCCATATCCTTTTCTTCCAGTTTTTTAGCGATTAGTTCCTTAACTAGTTTTTTTGTTTCGATAGCAACCGAAACAACATTGGCAATTGTTTGTACAAAACCAACATGGTTTTGTATAAATCCAAGCATTTCTTCTTCATTAATTCCGCCAATTAGTAAATAAGAAAGAGGTCTTTCTTTATGGAAAACAGGCAATAATATATCGAAGTCTTCTAGCCCTTTTAATTCTGTTTCCCTTACCAATATGGTCTGTTCATAAGGGAGTAAATTTTTGTATACAAAATCTTTACAAACCTCACCAATCCCATACTTAAGAATACAATCCCAGTTTTGATGATCATTAATAAAAGCTAACTTGGAAATCCCAATATAATCTTTCATCACATTTTCAAATTGAGAAAGTAAATCAGCAACCTTGTAGTTTTTATTTACAGAATTAGTTATTTCAAGTAAAGCATTTAGCTTTTGCTTTTCTATAACTATTTGATTGTCATGGTTTATAATTTGAGTCATATGAGTTGTTGTATACGCTAAATTAACATAGTTTTAACGAAACTAATAACAATACTCATTCTTTTCTATCACTTTTATTGCAATTTGTTGGTAAGCAGCTTTTATATTGAAAGGAGCGTGTTTCGTGAATCTTTTCAATCCCATCAGCATCATTTTAAGTTCATCTCCTTCTGCAAAGGAGCTAATCGCATCTTTTCCAGCTTTATTGATTCTATCCGAAGCATCATAAATAAATGCTTTCACCATTTCTATCTGATCTTTGCAGGCTTCTTCCCCCTTCATTGAAACTAATTTCTCTACACGTAACATCATTGATTCTGCCAAATAAGTATCAATAATCATGTCGGCATTATTTATCAATATTTCTTGCTCCTTGGCAAGTGTAGCCATTAGTTTTTGAACAGCAGAGCCTGCAACCATCAAAACAGCTTTTTTAAATCCAGCAATAGATTTTTTTTGCTCTGCAAATAATCCAGTTTCTCCTTCTTCAAAACTAGGAACAGACATTAATTCATCTGCTACTTTCATAGCTGGCCCCATTAAGTCTAACTCTCCTTTCATTCCTTTTTTAAGAATCATGTTTACTAATAGCATTCTATTAATTTCGTTTGTTCCTTCAAATATCTTGTTGATTCTTGCATCTCGATAAGCTCTTTCTACCAAAGTCTCGGCAGAATAACCCATCCCTCCATGAATTTGAACCCCCTCATCTACAACAAAATCTAAACAATCAGACCCAGAAACTTTTAACAAGGCACACTCAGGTGCAAATTGTTCAATCCCTTTCAGTGTTGCTTTTTCTTGGCTCATTCCACCATCTACTAAGCCCTTAATGGCATCATCAATATTTTGTGCTGCTCTGTAATTTGCCGATTCATTGGCGAAAATCCAAGTAGTCATTTTACCAATTTTATTTCTTATTGCTCCATATTTTGCAATTGGTCGGCCAAATTGTTCTCTTTCGTTCGCATAATTTGCTGATTCGGTTACAATTTCTTTGGAAGCTCCAGTTGTTCCAATAGACAATTTAATTCTTCCAATATTTAAGATATTCAAAGCAATTTTAAACCCATTCTCCCTTTCAGAAAGCATGTTTTCAATAGGCACTTTTACATTATTGTAAAAAACCTGACGAGTAGAGGATCCTTTAATTCCCATCTTCTTCTCTTCAGCATTCAAAGTAATTCCTTCGCTATCTGCTTCGATTAAGAAAGCAGTTAACTTATCGTCATCATCAATTTTAGCAAAAACTGTATGCAATTGAGAAAAACCAGCATTAGTAATCCACATTTTCTGTCCAGTAACTAAATAATGTTTTCCATCTTCAGAAAGTACTGCTTTTGTTTTTCCTGAGTTTGCATCGCTCCCTGCACTTGGTTCGGTCAAACAATAAGAAGCTTTCCATTCTCCAGAAGCTAATCTTGGGATATATTTTGCTTTTTGTTCTTCTGTTCCATAGTATAATAAAGGTAAAGTTCCAATTCCCGTGTGAGCTCCATAAGCTACAGAGAAAGAGTAACTTCCTCCTAAACTTTCAGTTGCTAACATACTTGTTTTAAAATCCATTCCCATTCCCCCCAATTCTTCAGGAATAGAGATGCTTAACAATCCTAATTCCCCAGCTTTTTCCATTAAAGCGGGCATGAACCCTTCTTCCATAGAATCCATTCTATCTAAATGAGGCATGATTTCAGTTTTGATAAAATCTTTACACATATCGGCAAGCATTTTCTGCTCTTCCGTCCATTCTTCCGGGATGAATATTTCGCTTGCTTTTGTTTCTTTGATTAAAAATTCACCTCCTTTTATTACTTCCATTTTTCTTTAGATTTTTAGATGTTAGATTATAGATGTTAGATCTATAAATACAGTATTTGTTATTTAATTTTTCAAAGAATCCTAAATCTATTATCTAAAACCTAGGTTCTAATGCCTTATTTATAAAAGTTCATATATCCCAGCAGCACCTTGTCCAGTTCCTACACACATAGTTACTGCGCCATATTTCTGACCTCTTTTTCTCATTTCGTTAAATAGTTGAACAGATAGTTTAGCTCCTGTACATCCAAGAGGATGACCCAGTGCAATTGCTCCTCCATTTACGTTAACGATATCAGGATTTAAGTTCAACTCATTCATAACAGCAACAGATTGTGAGGCAAATGCCTCATTCAATTCTATTTGTTCTATGTCATTCATAGAAAGTCCTGCTTGTTTTAATGCTTTTGGCATTGCGTACAAAGGTCCCATCCCCATAATTCTTGGTTCAAGTCCTGCAACTGAATAAGACATTAATCGTGCGATTGGTGTTAGGTTATTTTCTTTCATGAACTTTTCAGAAACGACCATGACAAAAGCAGCTCCATCTGAAGTTTGTGAAGAGTTTCCAGCAGTTACACTTCCTCTCGAATCAAATACAGGACGCAACCTTGCTAAACCCTCTTTATTTGTTCCTCTTCTTACTCCTTCATCTGTATCACAAATTATTTGTCTAGTCTGCTGTTTCTCGTTTTCATCCAAATACGTCTCATCCACAAAAATGGGAACGATATCGCCTTTAAATCTTCCGCTATCAATTGCTTTTTCTGCTTTGGCGTGAGAGTTTACTGCAAATTCATCTTGCATTTCTCTTGTTACTCCATATTGGTTGGCAACTGCTTCTGCAGTTAATCCCATTCCCCAATACCATTCTTGACTTTTTTTAGAAACACTAGCATTAGGAACCAACCTCCAACCTCCAAAAGGAATTGGCGACATAGTTTCTACTCCACCTGCAATGATACAATCAGCCATTCCGCTATTGATTTTTGCTGATGCAATCGCAATTGTCTCTAATCCAGAAGAACAATATCTGTTTACTGTCATCCCTGGTACTTTTTCAGAATCTAACCCCATTAGTGAAACCATTCTACCAATGTTTAGTCCTTGCTCAGCTTCTGGTGTTGCATTTCCTACAATTACATCATCAATTTGACCAGCTGCAACATTAGGCACATTTTTCATCAAATGCTTAATTACATCTGCTGATAAATCATCTGCCCTGTAGAAATTAAACATTCCTCTTGGTGCTTTTCCTACTGCTGTTCTGAAACCTGCTACTATATATGAATCTTTCATTTTAATTTTTTTAATTAGTTATTGAATAAGATTAGTTACGAAGAACTTTTCCGGTTTTTAATATGCTTTCAATCCTTTTCAAAGTTTTCGGTTGTTGACATAACTCCAAGAATGTTTTTCTTTCTAAATCCAATAAATATTGCTCAGAAACTTTTGTTCTTTTCGACAGTTCACCTCCGCATAATACGGTTCCAAGTTTTTCGGAAATCAACTGATCGTGGTCAGAAATGTAATTTCCAGATCTCATTGAATGAGCTCCAACATATACAATTCCTATCCCTTCGTTTCCTAATACTTCAATGTCGGTTCTTTGTGGTTTTTCTACGTAACCTTTTGCGTCCATTAAGATTACTTGTTGTTTTGCATAACCAATTTGGTGCGCTCTACTCACAATTACTTCGTCTTGTCCTTCTCTCAAATAACCTAATTCAAACGCTTCTTGTCCTGAAGTAGAGACTTTGGCTTGACCTATTGTCAAGAATCTATTTCTCAACTGGTTTGTTCTGATGTCTCCGTCTTTTAATTCGTCATTTAATCTGACAACAAATTCTTTAGTTCCACCTCCACCTGGTATTAACCCTACTCCAAACTCCACCAATCCCATGTAAGTTTCGGCATTAGCAATTACTTTATCTGCATGCAAGCAAATTTCGCACCCACCACCAAGCGCCATTCCATGAGGAGCAGCAACTACTGGGATAGAAGAATAACGCAATCGCATCATTGTATTTTGAAAAGCTTTAATTGCAAAATTCAGTTCATCCCAATCTTGCTCAATCGCCATCATAAATATCATTCCTACATTGGCACCAGCCGAGAAGTTTGCCCCTTCATTTGCAATCACAATTCCTTTCCATTGAGGATCTGTTTCTGCCAAATCAATTGCTTTGTTCAATCCTTGTAGTATTTCACTACCAATTGTATTCATTTTTGTATGGAATTCTACATTTAAAACTCCATCCCCTAAATCAATAATATGAACTCCAGCATTTTTCCATACTGTTTTCGATTCTCTTAAATTTTCTAAAGAGATTAAGTTTTCAGTTCCAGGAATTACTTTGTAAGATTTAGATGGAATGTCATAATATAATCGAGTTCCATTTTCTAATTTATAGAAAGTTTCGTTTCCTGCCTCCATCATATCATAAACCCATTGTGCAGGTTTCATGTCTGCTTTTTCCATGTGTTTAATAGCAGCCTTTACTCCTATTGCATCCCATGATTCAAAAGGACCAAGCTCCCAGCCAAATCCAGCTTTTAGGCCATCATCAATTCGGTATAATTCGTCTGATATTTCTGGGATTCTGTTTGATACATATTGGAATACTCCATTGAATGATTTTTTGTAAAATTCACCCGCCTTGTCCATTCCATTGTACAACATTTTTGTTCTGTCTTTCAAATTATCGACAGACTTTGTCATTTCAAGAGTTGGAAAATTACCTCTTGTTTTTGTTTGGTACTCTAATGTTTTAAGGTTTAGTTCAAGAATTTCGCTTTTTCCTTCTGAATTTTTAACTTTTTTATAAAATCCTTGTTTCGATTTACTTCCAAGCCATCCGTTTTCCACCATTTTGGAAACATAACTAGGAATTTCAAACAACTCCTTTCTTTCATCATTTGGGCAATTGTCTCTCACCCCATTTGCTACGTGAACTAAAGTGTCTAGTCCCACTACATCACAAGTACGGAATGTTGCCGACTTTGGCCTTCCCATTACAGGACCAGTTAGTTTATCAACTTCTCCTACCGTAAGTCCCATCTCTTCTACCGTGTGAAATAATGCTTGGATAGAAAACACACCAACTCTGTTTGCAATAAATGCAGGAGTATCTTTGGCAAGAACCGTAGTTTTTCCTAAAATTTTCGCACCATATTCCATTAAGAAATCAACCACAGCTGGGTCGGTCTTTGGAGTAGGGATTATTTCAAATAGTTTTAAATAGCGAGGAGGGTTAAAAAAGTGAGTTCCTAAAAAGTGTTTTTGAAAATCGTCACTTCTCCCTTCAAGCATCATGTGAATAGGAATTCCTGATGTGTTTGAAGAAATAATTGTTCCTGGCTTTCTGTGTTTTTCTATATTGGCAAACACAATTTGCTTTATGTCTAGCCTTTCTACTACAACCTCTATAATCCAATCTACTTTCGAGATTAAATGAATATCATCTTCTAGGTTTCCCGTAGTAATTCTACTTGCGTAACTTTTACTGTAGATTGGGGATGGGTTTGATTTCAATGACGAAGTCAAAGCGTCATTTACAATTTTGTTACGCGCTCTTTTGTCTTTCGATTCTTTTGCTTCGTTTGGAACAATGTCCAACAACAAAACATCCAATCCTACATTGGCAAAATGACAAGCAATTCTAGACCCCATTACACCGGACCCAATTACCGCTACTTTTTTAATGTTTCTTTTCATTCCTGTATAATTGTTAATTAGTTAAAAGGTTACCACTTAAATTAATTAATGGCACTTGTTTACCTTAATTTATATAAACGCTTTAAAAAATATTATTTTCGTCTATTAGCTCATTTATTCCTCCCATCACCTTAAAGAAGACAGCCAGGTCTTTCTTTTTTATGTTATTCATTAAATGGGTGTTAAATTTTATTACTTTTTCTTTTGAAAGGTTTCTTTTCTCTATACCTAGTTCAGTTAGGAAAATTCGTACCATTCTCTTGTCGTTTTTATCTGGCTGACGATAAATTACCTTTTCGTCTTCCAAGTTTTTTAAGGTTCTTGTCAAACTTCTTGATTCCATTCCCATTTTAGGGCCAAGACTAGTAGAGGGTGTCCCTTCTTTCAAATCTATATTAAGTAAAACCATGCCCGTAGCCATACTAACACCATGCTCCGCAGCCTGGATATTGTACATTCTAGAAATCTTGTGCCAAGTACTTCTAATGTTAAAATCTATGGTTTCTTCTGGCTTCATTTATTATTTTCTAACCAAATATAATAAAATTTTGTTATGCTTGCATAACAAAATTTAAAATAATTTTTATTATTCCAGTTTTAACCGATTAGTTTTTGGTTAATAAGGTTGATTGAAATATTTTTTACGAAATACAGGGAAGTGAATTTGAATAATTTTGTTTTTAGTTAAAGCGACTTCTTTAAACAGGAACTTATTTCATCCTAAAAGCTCTTTATTCTTTCATAACGTTGCAATAGTATTCAAATTTGAGTAATTTTGAATCAAAATAAATAAGGAATGACAATTTCTGAAATAGAAAATGAAATTATAGAGGAGTTTTCCATGTTTGATGACTGGATGGAGAAGTACGAGCACATTATTGAGCTTGGAAAAGATTTACCTATAATTGACCAAGAGCACAAGCTGGAAGTAAACCTTATAAAAGGCTGTCAATCCAGAGTTTGGCTTAATGCTGAGGTTAAGGATGGAGAAATTTCGTACACAGCAGACAGTGATGCCATCATTACGAAAGGAATAATTGCTTTACTTGTGAGAGTATTGAACAACCAAGATGCAAAAGAAATAGTGGGTGCAAAACTTGCATTTATTGATGAAATAGGTTTAAAAGAACATTTGTCACCTACTCGTTCCAATGGATTGGTGAGTATGATTAAACAAATGAAAGTATATGCTTTACTTATGCAAGCCTCATAAACTAGTAGAATGAAAAAGAAAAAATTAGAAGACATAATTATTGCTACCATCAAAACGATTTTTGATCCAGAAATTCCTGTAGACATCTACGAACTAGGATTAATTTATGACGTTCGTATAGATAAGGATTTTCATGTAGATGTAGACATGACCTTAACGTCTCCTTCTTGTCCTGTTGCAGAAACTTTACCTGTTGAGGTAGAGGAGAAAATTGCTGGAATTGAGCAAGTAAAATCAGCTAAGGTTACAATAGTATTTGACCCAACTTGGACAAAAGATATGATGAGTGAAGAAGCTCAACTTGATTTAGGATTCATGTAATTTAATAAGTATGAAAACAGTAGGCGAATATTACCATTTACACGAATCTTACCTCGACAAAGCCGCTTTGGATTTGGAAGGAGTAGAATCTTTCATCCAAAATGAAAATTCATTCACAATAATGCCCGATGGTTTTCAACCCAGTGTGAGGTTACAAGTAAGTGACGAGGATTTTGAAAGGGCGCTTCAAATTCTCCAACAATTAAGAGAAGAGGAAGAGTAAACAAATTCTGTTGTTGACAAAACCCTTAATATCTTGATTTTTTAAGTTAAATATTCAAGCAATTATTCCGTTAAATTTGCGTTTGTGATACACGGCAATTCGTTATCCCCAATCTCGTAATGGAAGAAATACAAAAGAAATCTAAGTTTAAAAAGTTTAAAAAAACAGCACTCCTTCTTGGAGCTTTTTTTTTAGTCTTAATAATTGCTGCTTTTTTATTGGCTAATCTTTACGAAAAAGAGATAAAACAATACGCCATAGCTGAAATAAATGACCACCTAAAAGCCAAACTTAAAATAGACGAAGATAATGTTTCGTTTTCATTTTTCAAAAAATTTCCAAAGGCAAGTCTTAATTTTAAAGACCTATTGATAGAAGAAGAAAACAAAAAAGACACGATTCTTTTTGCCAAAAACTTTTCTTTAAAATTTAGGTTAGGTTTATTATTTTCAGGTGACTATGCTGTGGATGAAGTGAATTTGGATGATGCTGTTGTTAATCTGATTGTACAAGAAAATGGAGATGAAAACTATATTTTTTGGAAAGAAAGCGAAAAAAAAGATACCACAGAATCGAATATAAGATTTAAACTGAGTGAAGTTAACTTTAATAATGTCGAATTAAAATACTTCAACAAAAGGACTAAAATAAAAGCTGATGTTGCATTAAACAAAACAATTTTTACTGGAGACTTCTCTAACGATTCTTCAGAAATCTCAATAAATTCTGATCATTATATAAATGTGATGAGTAAGGACAGCACGATTTATTTTAAAGATAAAAACAGTAAACTAGCAATAGAAAAAGGGGTGTTTTCTTCCGATTTAATTTCACTAAACAAAGGGTCCATAACTGTAGAGGAAATGGAGATGGACGTAAATTGTGATTTTTACTTAAAGAAAAAAAGCTCTGTAATAAAAGCCGTTGCTTCGAACGTAGAAATATCGGATGTGTTTTCACTAATGCCCAATGAAGTGGCTCAAGAATTAAAGGATTATGCGACCAAAGGAAAGGTAAATGGAACCATAGAAATAACATCAAAAAAGAACCAAAAAAGCCCAACTATTACTGCTGATTTTAGTGTGGCAGGCGGTACGATTACTGAACAAAAATCTGGCGTTCAACTTACCAATTTAAAACTAGAAGGAAACTATTCTTCAAGCACCAATAAACAAAGAATAGAGCTTGTAACAGGTTCTGGAAACTTAAGTGGCGGTGAGTTTACATTGAACGGAAAGATAATTGGACAAAACAGTCAAACGATTGTTTCAAACTTAAAAGGAGATTTTGACTTAAAAAAACTAGTAGAATTTTTAAACATAGAAAGCGTAGAAAGTGTGAGAGGTACAATCTCATTAAATAACCAGTTTAGAGGGACAAAACAAGCTAATAATACATTAAGAGTAACCGAATTTACAGGGACTGCCAAGCTTATTAATGCTTCTATGAAGTTAAAGCATGCAGAGAATTCATTTGATAATTTTGTTGGTGATGTAACATTTAACCGATTTAACTCTGATGCAAAATTCACTGGAAATTATGGGAATTCAGATTTCTTATTGAGCTCTCAGTTTAGCAATTTTATTCCTTATTTATTCAATAACGAAGAGTTAAAAGCGAATGTTTACTTACAGTCGAAATTATTGGAGTTGGATAAATTATTGGGAAATAACAAAACCTCCATAGAAAGTGGAAAGGATACGACTGGGGTAAAATTACCAAAGAATATAAATGCAACATTAAGAACAAACATTACAAGATTAATTTACCAAAAACACGATCTTTCAAATTTATCAGGGACATTATTTGTTGCCAACAATAGGGTAAAAACCACTAACCTGAAATTTGATGGGAATGGAGGTTCTTATTCTCTAGAAGGAGAACTGGTTAAGAAAGATGAGCAGTTTGATTTAACTTCAAAAATCATTTTTGGACAGGTACTTATAAATGATTTTCTTGAAAAATTCAATAATTTTGGACAATCTACTTTGCGTCACGAGCACTTGAGCGGAAGAGCAAATGCTTTCATTTCTTTGAAAGCCAAAATGTCTAAACATTTAAAACTAGACTTAAATACATTGGATGCCAACACAGAGTTTTCTATTTCGAAAGGAATCTTGAAAAACCTTGAATTGTTTGATGAAATTGGCGAATACTTAAAGTCGAATGTAATTTCTAGAAGTATAGTAAAAGTGGAAGAATTGTCAGAAAATCTTAAAACGGTTCATTTCTCAGAATTCACAAATACAGTTATTATAAAAGACAGAAAAATCACGATCCCAAATATGTTTGTAAAAACATCAGCAATGGATATTGGTTTGTATGGGACTCAAACTTTTGAGGATGAAATAAACTATGGACTGAACCTTAGATTAACTGACATTCTTACCAAGAAAAAAGATACAGAACATGGATATATTGTGGATGACGGAACAGGAGTGAGGTTGTTTTTGTTGATGCAAGGAACGATTGACAAACCGATTTTCAAATTAGATAAGAGTGCTAGAAAAGACCATAACCAACAACAAAGAGCCGAAGAGAAAAATAACGTAAAGAACATCTTGAAGGATGAGTTTGGTTTGTTTAAGAAAGATACTTCTGTGACAACTACCAAACCAAAAGAGAAGGCAAAGCCAAAGTTTGAAGTAAACTGGGGAGAAGAAAAAGAAGAGGAGGAAAGTAAGAAAGAAGACCAAAAAAAGGAAGATAAAAAGCCAGGAGAAAAGACAAAAAGACAAAAATGGCTGGAGAAATTGAAAGGAAAAGAAGAAAAGAAAGACAAAGTAGGATTCGAAGTTGAATAGATTTTTGAATTTGGATTTAAAAAAACCTCAAAAAGAGTTAACTTTACTGCTATACAAAAATAGATTTAATATGAAAAACATAGTTGCATCACTGCTGTTTACTTTATTTGCCTTCGTGGGATTTTCACAATTACATGACCCAGTAGACTGGAGTTCAGAGGTTATTCAAGACGGGGAAGAAGCAATTTTAATAATAAAAGGCACGATAGATGAAGGATGGCATGTGTATTCACAAGTGCTAGAAAGTGATGATGGACCAGTTGCAACAGAAGTAACCTTTAAGGAAAGCGACAACTATGAATTAGTTGGGAAAGTCACAGAATCTAAAACTTACAAAGAATACGACCCTAATTTTGAAATGAACCTTACCTTTTTCAAAAAGGAAGTAATTTTCAAGCAAAAAATAAAGTTAAAAACAGAAAACAAGTTTGATGTAGCAGGAATTGTATATTCTATGGTTTGTAATGAATCCATGTGTTTACCACCTTCTGATGAAAATTTTACTTTTACTTTAAATAACCAAAGCAGAGTAAACCTAAATGAAGTTGAGGTAGAATCTAACGAAAGTGAACTATCAACAACAATGGTTTTGAGTGGAGAAGAAAACTCGGGAGAAAAAAAAAGCCAAGGATTGGAAGATCCAGTTCAATGGGAGTTTACATCAAAAAAAATAGGAGATAATTTATTTGAGGTTTCTGCCAAAGCAATTTTGGACGAAAATTGGCATATTTATGCAAATAAGCAAGAAAGTGAGTACGTAATTGGAACTGAGTTTTACATTAAAGAAGGGTCAGGAAGTCTTAAGGGAGGAATTTTTGAGCAAGGAGAACTGCACGAAGAATACGAAAAAGTAAATGATGCAGACAGCAGATTTTATGAAAAAGAAGTAGTTTTTACACAACAGTTTGAAGTAAAGCCAGGAAGTAAAACAGTAATCGCAGACATCACTTACATGGTGTGTGACAATAGTCACTGTTTGCCTCCAACTACAGAAGCTTTTACTATCAATACAGAAACTGGGGAGATTGTAAAAGAAGAAAGTTCTTCTTCTGACAATTCAGAAGCACTGAACATTTTGCCTCCAATGGATAATTTTGATTTAGACAATCCAGTTGCAGATTGTGGAGGAGAAAGTACAAACTCTAAAGAGAAAAAAGGGCTTTGGCTCCTTTTTTTAATGGGAATTGGAGGAGGACTTATTGCCCTCATAACACCATGCGTGTACCCAATGATACCGCTTACCGTTAGTTTTTTCACTAAAGGAGGTCAAGATGCTAAAGGTGGATTTGGGAAAGCTGCTCTGTATGGATTCTTTATTTTTTTAATCTATGTTTCGCTTAGTTTACCTTTTTGGTTTACCAATGCCGACCCACAAATTCTTAATGGAATAGCAACAAGCCCGATTTTAAATTTGGTGTTTTTTACTGTATTTGTGTTTTTTGCTTTTTCCTTTTTGGGTTATTATGAACTCACACTTCCAAGTAAGTGGAGTAATAAAGTAGATTCAGCATCTAATGTAGGAGGAGTCGTAGGAATTGCATTAATGGCATTAACTTTAGCTTTAGTCTCTTTTTCTTGTACAGGGCCAATAATCGGATCAGTTTTAGCGGGAGTTTTGTCTGATGGACCATTACCACTTACTGTTGCTTTAGCAGGATTTGGAATAGCATTGGGCTTACCTTTTGCACTTTTTGCTGCTTTTCCAAGCTTAATGAAAAAGATGCCTCAATCTGGAGGTTGGTTGAATTCTGTGAAAGTAGTTCTTGGATTTTTAGAATTAGCATTAGCAATAAAATTCCTATCCAATGCCGATTTAGTAATGCAATGGGGATTAATCAAAAGAGAAGTGTTCTTCGCTTTGTGGATTATTATAGGATTAGGATTAGTAGCTTATTTATTTGGATTAATTAAATTTCCTCACGACAGTAAAGGTAAATTAAAGCTTAAGTTTCCAAGAATTGCGTTTGCTACAATGATTCTAGCTTTTGTTATTTATTTAATTCCAGGATTAACTTGCGGAGAAAATTCTAATAGAAGATTAGTAAGTGGATTTCCACCACCAATGCACTATAGTTACTGTGGAGGAGAAATGTTCCATGCTTATAAAGATTACGAAGAAGGAAGAAAAGCCGCAGAAGAACAAGGAAAACCAATGCTGGTTGACTTTACAGGATGGGCCTGTGTAAACTGTAGAGAAGTGGAAGAAAACATCTGGCCAGACAAAGAAGTAATGAAATTAATATCGGAAGAATACATTTTAGTCTCTTTGTATGTGGATGCAAAAGAAGAATTACCAATTAAAGAACAAGGAGAAGTAGATATTACTTACGACAATGGAAAAGTGAAGAAAAAGCCGATTAAAACAATTGGAGATAAATGGTTCACATTTGAAACGTTAGTTTTTAAGAATAATGCACAGCCTCGTTATATTTTATTGTCAGAAGAGGGAGAATTATTAAATAATCCTATCAGTTATGCTGACATCAAAAAAGGAGGAGGAGCACCCTTTTATGCGGAGTTCTTGAAATGTGGGTTAGAAGCATATAAAACAATAAAATAAGTAATAAAAGAAGAGATAGATAAATGAAGCGAACCCTTGTTATAGTTACCCTATTTGCATTAATAATTCTGTGCCAAACCTCTTGTGAAGGAGGAGGAAGTTGCAGTCCACCAAGAAACCAAGAAGTGGTAGAGCTTGTCGATACCCTTACACCCAATATTCAATATGGGTTTGATTTTGATCACTATGACATTCACGAAGGGAAAGTGGAAAAAGACTGGACATTGAGCCACCTTTTTGCCAAATATGATGTAACACAAGCCGAAATAAATGAAGCTTACAACATTGCCAAAGACAGCCTTAATCTAAATTACATTTCTAAAGGGAATCAATACTTTATGCTTTGCAGAAAAGATAACGATACCATTCATAATTTGGATTATGCGATTTATGTTAAGAATGCTGTAGAGTATTTCGTTTTCGATTTTTCTGACTCGGTAATGGTTCATGCCAAAAGGAAAAAAGTAGTGGTAGCACTCAAAGAAATAAGCACAAGAATAAAACAAGGAGGAAATTTATCTAATGCAATAAACAGAGCTGTACAAAGCAAAACAATTAGTTTCCCAATGGTAGATAGAATTGCCGAGATATTCTCTTGGTCTATTGATTTCTTTCACTTACAAGCAGATGATAAATTAAAAATAATCTACGAAGAAAAGTCAGTAGATGGAGTACCTGTGGGAATAGGGAATATCACTTCTATTTTGTTTCATCACAACAAGAATGACTTTTATGCATTCCGTTATGAAACTAATTCTGTTCCCAATTATTTTAATGAGAAAGGACAAGGAATGAAAAGTTTGTTTTTATCAGCTCCTTTGAAGTATTCAAGAATGAGTTCGGGATATAATTTAAAGCGAAGAATTAGGCAATACGGCTATAGAATAAAACCTCACAAAGGAACCGATTATGCTGCACCTTATGGAACACCAATTTGGACTACCGCAGACGGAACAATCTCAAGAGCTGGATACGGAAGAGGAAACGGAAACTTTGTAAAAGTAAAACACAACAAACAATATTCTACCCAATATTTGCACATGTCTAAGATTGCAGGAGGCATAAAAGTTGGAAAATACGTAAAGCAAGGAGATATAATTGGGTATGTTGGTAGCACAGGGTCATCTTCTGGAAATCATGTATGTTACCGTTTTTGGAAAGATGGGAAACAAGTAGATTCTAGAAAACAAAAGTTTGACAACCCAAAACCAATGGACTCAACTAAGCTGAAACAGTATATGTTGCATTTGGATTCAGTAAGACCAGCCTTAGATAGAATTGAATTTCCAATTATAGATAAGGTTTCAGAAGAGAAAGACACTTTACCAATGAAACAATTGTAAATGTGAGTAACACAATGGCCAATATTAACACCCAAATTACCTCAGACCTCTCAGCTAATAAAAGAAAGGACAAGAAGAAATAAAGATTATAATAGGAATATACAGGAGTAATTTTTTTATAATGTTTTGTTTTTATAACGATAATAGACCTAATTTGATATCTATATTACTGTTGTTAGAGACTTGCTAGAGCTATAATAACTATAATAATAATAGCAATAAGTGAAAATATGACTGCAGCTCCAATTACAAGTCCCACAATTGACATCCATTTGTCCTTATATTTGTTCGGGTTCCTTTTTTGTTGAGCCATAGCTTTAATTGCAAATATCAGAGCTAAAAATGCAAATAAAACTACTGGTATCAGAGCTAAAGCTGTAAATAAAACTGCTATCCCAAACCAAAGTCCCAAAAGCCCAAAGATAAATGATTTTAAACCAAAGCCGTTTGTGACTTTATTTTTATTATTTGTTTCTATTTGTTCGACATTAGTTTTATAATTTTTATGTGCTGTGATTTTTTCAAAGGACTTCGTTTTTTCTTTCAAAACAGGAGTTTTTACAACTTTAATCTCAGCCTTTTCTTATTGGTAAGAATTGGACTTCTTGTTTATTAAGACTTCTATTTTCTCTTTTTTGTTATTGCTCGCGAGTGAAGTTGAATCAACTTTTGCATCTACAATAAACGCTTTTGATTCCTCTTTCCCTTTAGTTGCTTTTACATTTTTATTAGATGAAATATAATAGCCGGACCTATTTACTCTTTTGGTTATAGTACAAGACGACATAAAGATTATAATTGGAATAAACAGTAGTAATTTTTTCATAATAATTCGTATTTAGTTTTTTTAATGGTTTAATCATGACAAGTATACAGGGTAAAGTATGTTCATAAAAAGGAACAATTAAGTATTACTGACATGATTTTAAACCCTAATCACATTTAAATATTTAAAAAACAAATATTTATAAAATAAATTAACGACATGTTATCAGGAAAGTTCTAATCTTGTTTTTTTTATTAAAAACTGTTTTATTTAGAATAATAGTTAGCAATTCATTTCCAAGATTCCTTTAGAAATACTTTTTTATCCTTAATTTTAACCAACCAAAAAAACGGTTGAATAATGGAATTAATAAAAGAATTAACTTGGAGAGGCATGATACACGATATCATGCCTGGAACAGAAGAACAACTAACCAAAGAAATAACTTCTGCTTATGTTGGGTTCGACCCAACTGCTGACTCTTTACATATAGGAAACCTTGTTCCAGTAATGCTACTTAAATTTTTGCAATTATCAGGGCATAAGCCTATTGCATTAGTTGGTGGAGCAACCGGAATGATAGGTGATCCAAGTGGAAAATCAGCAGAGAGACAATTACTTTCTTTAGAGGATATTAATTTCAATCTAGAAGCACAAAAAAAACAATTGGAACAATTTCTTGATTTCGATTGTGGAGATAATTCAGCGGAGATTGTAAATAATTACGATTGGTTTAAGGATATTAACTTACTCGATTTTTTCGTGATACAGGAAAGCATATTACTATTAGTTATATGATGAGTAAGGACTCTGTAAAATCTAGGCTAGAATCTGGAATGTCTTTTACTGAATTTACCTACCAATTAATTCAAGGGTTTGATTTTTTGTATTTGTATGAAAATAAAAATTGCAAAATACAAATGGGAGGAAGTGACCAATGGGGAAATATCGTAACAGGAACTGAATTAATACGAAGAAAAGCAAGAGGAGAAGCATTTGCATTGACAGCTCCATTGATTAAAAAAGCTGACGGAACGAAATTTGGAAAGTCAGAAGGTGGAAACATTTGGTTGGACCCTAAAAAAACATCTCCTTATAAATTTTACCAATACTGGTTAAATTCTAGTGATGCAGATGTGGAGAATTTCATCAAGATATTTACTCTTTTTGATAAGGAAACTATAGATGCTTTGATTATCAAGCATAATGAAGATAAAGGCTC
>Ga0307996_1000026_pt1 | contig 40470 bp, 47 predicted proteins | sample Davwhametageno35_FD_203143 | JGI IMG/M metagenome (GOLD analysis project Ga0307996, IMG submission 203143) | Marine microbial communities from Davis Island wharf, Antarctic Ocean - #35 | ecosystem: Environmental > Aquatic > Marine > Unclassified | place: Antarctic Ocean: Davis Island wharf...
AATATAACTCGATTAGGTTAGGGTATTCGGTTATAATCTTAAAGTTTAAACCTCATTATTCGCCCCTACGCCCGTAACTTTACCCATGATATTTAAGCTAAATTGACCCAAAGCCTGCCAGACGGGCCTTTTAAGTAATCTACATAGAAAAGTGTGTCTTAAGTGTACGTTTTTCTACTTCAAAAGCAATATTTGATTAAATTTGTTTTTGACCCTATATATGATAGAAAGCCTACCCGACTGATTGATTACCCCATCCATAACCCCTTTTCTATATCAGCCTACTTGGGAAAGTACGCTTTTTGATGTATACTTCGAGGTTTTAGAAATAAATCCTGGGCTATGTTTTCGCAAGCGAAACGTAACTTCTGGTTGAACGTGCTTTTGACCTTCATTTGTTAGGGTATTACTTCTGATTGGGATGTTGTTTTAGTGAAAGACGAATAAAATGATTTTTATATGCATCTATCTTTTAGAGTAACGTGTTTCAATCATGGGGTCCATTGCCTTTGGCTAGAAAATTTTTAGACACGGTACTATATGAAACAAGTTAACGAGAAGTTTAATATACGGGCCCACGTTTTTAGATTTTTGAGTACGATAGGCTCATAGCTCAGTTGGTTAGAGCGTACGCTTGATAAGCGTAAGGACAGTAGTTCAAATCTACTTGAGCCTAAGTTCGACGACATGTTTTCATGTAGCAAAACATTCTTGAGCAGAGTTGATAGTTTAACGGAGCATTCATGGTAATTCAACAGTCTTAAAGATTAATAATCAAATTGTCGAAATTTATGTTAAACACTCCTTTAGAACAGTTTCAAATTATTTTATTGTTTTCTATTAAATTGTTTTGTTTTGATTTTTCAATTACTAATTTAGTATTAGTAAATTTTTTAGTTTTATTGCTTTTCGTCGGGATTGTCGTTTCTTTTAGTTCGACCGCAAATAATTTTAAAGAGACTAGTTTCTTTTTCATCCCAAGCACATGGCAGGTGTTAGTTGAAACATTATATGAGGCTTCGTTACAATTACTATTTGATAATATAAACAAAGATGGGGAAAAATATTTTCCTTTCATTTCCGTTATTTTTATCTTTGTATTACTTAGTAATCTAATTGGGTTAATTCCTTATAGTTTTACAACAACAAGTCATCTTATCGTCACGTTTACTTTATCGCTTTCTATTTTTATAGGTATAAATATCATTTGTATTCAAAAACATAAATTCCATATGTTGTCTTTGTTTATCCCTTCGAACACTTCTTTTGGTTTAGCTTTGTTATTAGTTCCAATCGAACTTTTATCATATATTTTTAAACCTATCAGTTTAGGAGTTCGGTTATTCGCAAATCTGATGGCAGGACATACGTTATTAAAAGTGATTGTGGGTTTTTCTTGAAGTATGTTGTTATTAGAAGATTTTTTAACAGTTCTTCATGTTATACCTTTACTAATTTTAGTATTATTAATGGGTCTAGAGTTGGGAGTAGCTTTGATTCAAGCATATGTTTTTACTATTTTAACATGTATCTACCTTAACGACGGTATTAATCTCCACTAACACACACGAGCGAGCTTTTTAAAACATGGAACACCAGGATACCAAGTCTCGATGATATTGAATTATATAGTTTTTTATTGATTCAACCGAGTTCGGCATTGGTTAATTAAAATTGTTTCATTTTAACTAATTTAATGAGATCTTCTAAGACACAGGGTTTAACAATTAGCGGATCCTACACGAATACGACCTTACAAAGGTGCGTTAGAGGTTCAAATCTCGGGTTCGTCATAAAAGTGTTAATTAAAAACAACTTTTTTATTGTTTTTATAGTTAATCGCACGCAGTTGCCAACAGTAGCTAGCAAAAGGTTTATAAATTACTGTGGGTTACGCGTTATATTTCAACTAAACAGACCCACGGGCACTAGAAGAATCTATGTATTTCAAAAAATAAGTGATTTTTGAGATTCGGTATATCAGTATAGGTAGTAATTCCCCCCAAATAATACAAAATTTGGCGAATATAACTCAGTTAGGTTAGAGTATTAGGTTGTGATTCTAAATGTCATGGGTTCGAGTCCCATTATTCGCCTTTAAATTAAATCTTTTTGATACATTAAATGGATACCTCAACGTTAATAATGTAAAGAACGTTTGTAAAACGAAATATTAGAACGAATAATTTTCGACTATAATTTTTCTAATCATAAAGGAGTTTTAAAGAATTTAAACAAATTTCAATTAAAAAACAATTGAAATTTTTCTTAAGTTAGTGAACTGAACCATCTAAGTAACTAAACAAAAAATCAACCGAGAGACCGCAAGTAGTGGCGAGCAAAAGCGGTATAGATTAATTTTAAAAGTTAGTTATGGTACGCTTAAAGATTAATAACCAAAGAAGGTAACATACAACTAAACATATGAAGTCCTGTAAAGTGTATTCCAAACTTTTAAGATCTAAAGTAAGATGATACACGTCATGTATTATCTCAATATTGGGGTACCACCCTCAAAATCTACAAAGTATTAACGATTGATAGCAAACAAGTACCGTAAGGGAAAGGTGAAAAAGAGCTTTTGAATTTGAAAAGAACTTGAAATTTAATGTTTACAATCAGTTGTAGCTTATTTTAAAAGTGACAGCGTTCCTTTTGCATAATGAATCAATGAGTTTATATCGATGGCAAGCTTAAACAGTTAAAAGTGTAGGCTAAAAAAAATTAAGTTTTAAATTGCGTTTAAGTAGTTTTACAGTTTTGTTTTATGTTTAATAAAAGTAAGTAGAGTAAATATTACTCTATAAAATTTTGAACATGATTGCCCGCATCAATATTCATGTGAGAGACCTCTAGACAGGTCTCTTACATACAAGTAAAAAGCAACGTCTAGTAGGCTTTTTATTTAATGTTGGGTTTCAAAACTTTAATGCAATATTAGTCTTTGATATAAGACCCGAAACTAAGTGATCTAACCATGAACAGGCTGAATTTAAAGCGGTAACGCTTATTGAAGGGCCGAACTCGTGTATGTAGAAAAATACTGAGATGATTTGTGGTTAGGGGTGAAAGGCCAATCAAACTTAGAGATAGCTGGTTTTCTGCGAAATCTATTTAAGTAGAGCGTTTAAAATTCTTTATTTTAAGGTAGAGCACTCAATAAATAAGGGGGGCGTAAAGCTTTACTGCATTTAATGAAACTCCGAATATAGAATTAAAAAGATTTTAAACAGACAGACTATGAGTGCTAAGATTCATAGTCAAAAGGGAAACAGCCCAAATTATTTGTTAAGGCCCTCAAAAGTGATTAAGTGAAAAAGAAAGTAAGAAAATGTAAACAGCTTATAGGTAGGCTTGGAAGCAGCCATCCTTTCAAGAAAGCGTAACAACTCATTGGTTTAGCTTTTTAGCGTCGAAAATGTATAGGGGCTAAAATCACTTGCCGAAACAATAAATTTAAATTAATTTTATTAATGAATCAACAGATTTCTATGAATTAATTTAAATGGTAGCAGAACGTTTTGTATATTTAAGAAAATTTATAGTTATATAAATTGAAAAGATCAAAAATGAAAATATTGATATGAGTAGCGAAAAACGGTTAAGTGAAAACAAACTGCGTCACCTTAAGTTCAAGGTTTATAAGGAAAGGCTAATCCTCCTTAATGTTAATCGGCCCCTAAGATGACAACGAAAGTTATAGTTGATGGGTAATAATTTATTATTAGATTCTAAAGTGACAAAATCTAAATTTAGTTCTTAATTAATATTTGCTTATTTGTAAATTTATTAAAGTAAGTTAAAAAGCAAGCAAATTAATATTAGTTAATATTTTTTTAGGATTTTCAGGAAATAGCTTAGAATAGTACCGTACTGCAAACCGACACAGGTGAACAAATTTAGTAAATTAAGGTGCTTGAGTTAATTGTATTGAAGGAACTCGGCAAAATGACTCCGTAACTTCGGGATAAGGAGTAGCTTTTTAAGTTTTAACGTAAAAAGCTGTCACAAAATCGAGGACAGCGACTGTTTAATAAAAACACAGGTCTCTGCAAATTTGAAAAAAGAAGTATAGAGACTGACGCCTGCCCGGTGCTGCAAGCTTAATAGAAAAAGTCTTGGCTTTGACTTGAACCCCCAGTAAACGGCGGCTGTAACTCTGACGGTCCAAAGGTAGCGAAATTCCTTGGCATTTAATTGGTGTCCCGCATGAATGGCGTAACGACTGTCCTACTGTCTCCAATACAATCTCAGTGAAATTGAAATGTCTGTGAAGATGCAGACTACTTGCGGCTAGACGGAAAGACCCTGTGCACCTTTACTATAATTATAAATTGTAATAAAAATTTTTCTGTGTAGTATATGTGGTAAGTTTTTACAAAACCATAACGCAAGTTATTTGTTTAAACATAAATGAAATACCACTCTTTAAAATTTTTGTTACTCATAACATCGAAACAGTTTATAATGGGTAGTTTGACTGGGGCGGTCGCCTCCTAAAAAGTAACGGAGGCGTGCGAGGGTAAGCTCAAATTGACAAAAATCAATTGAAGAGCATAATAGTATATTGTTTGCTTGACTGTAAGATTGACAAATCGAACAGGGATGAAAATCGGCTATAGTGATCCGATGACTCTGTGTGGAAAAGGTCATCGCTCAACGGATAAAAGGTACGCCAGGGATAACAGGCTAATCATTCTTTAGAGACCCTATCGATGGAGTGGTTTGGCACCTCGATGTTGGATTATCGCATCCTGGAGCTGTAAGTGGTTCCAAGGGTTTGGCTGTTCGCCAAGAAAGGCGGTACATGATCTGAGTTTAGAACGTTGTAAAACAGTTTGGTCCCTATCTACCGCGGGTGTTAAAAATTGAAAGGAGTAAACCTTAGTACGAGAGGACCGGGAAAAGTAAATCTCTGGTGAATCGATTGTTATCTCAATAGCATTGTCGAGTAGCTACATTTATAATAGATAATTGTTGAAAGCATCTAAACAAGAAACTAACCTTAAAAAAAATTTTTAAAAAGTCGTAAAAGATTATTACGTAATAGACTTAATGTGAAAGAATTGTAAAATTTTTAGCTAATAAGCACTAAAATTTAAATTGTTTAAGATTTAAATATAATACTGATTTTCATGAAGTAGCAGCTCTTGCTTCTCAGTGACTATCATAGTTTTTATTCCATAATTTTTTCATAAACAGCGTTAGAAGTATTTCCTAGATGGTTATGCATACTTTAGCATAAGTGTGAAGAGAACGTGTTTAAACGATAAACTTTAAGATTTTAAGTCAAATAAGTTTGAGATTTTATAAATAATCTCAAATTATTCAAAATGAGTTTGATCCTGGCTCAGGGTGAACGCTAATAATATGCTTTACACATGCGAGTTGTACGAGTTTTTATCGTAGCGAACGGGTGAGGAATATGCAATCGTTTTATGTTTTTATACTCAAAAACCTTAGGTTGCTTGGGTATAAAAACATAGTCTGCCTTTTAGTTTTAAGATAAACTATACCTAAAATTTTATTTCATCTTTTTAGGGCAAAACTATTTTTTAGTTTATAGTAATATTAGATAATAAATTTCAAAAAAGTTTTTCATATAGTTCTTTGTCTAATACTAGACAATATACATATTATAAAGCACTAAAAGATGAGTTTGTGTAAGATTAGGTTGTTGGTAGAAATAATAGTTTACCAAGCCTTTGATCTTTAGTTGGTCTTAGCGGACGTACAACCACACTGGAACTGAGACAAGGTCCAGGCCATTTTTGGCCAGCAGTGAGGAATATTGGACAATGAACGAAAGTTTGATCCAGCAATATTATGTGAATGATCGACGGCTAATTTTTGGTTGTAAAGTTCTTTCGTTAAAAATGATAATGACGTTATTTAAAGAAGTTTTAGTCCCGGCTAATCTCGTGCCAGCAGCCGCGGTAATACGGGAGGGGCAAGCGTTATCCGTAATTACTGGGCGTACAGAGTCCGTAGATTGTAATACAAGTTATATGTTAAAATTTAAAGCTCAACTTTAAAAGAGATAAAATACTGTTTTACTTGGGTTTAATACAGAAAAGCAGAATTTCGTGTTAAGGAGTAAATTCCAAAAATACATGAAGGAATATCATTAGCGAAAGCGGCTTTTTAGTACAAACTGACATTGAGGGACGAAAGTGTAGGGAGCGAACAGGATTAGATACCCTGGTAGTCTACACTGTAAATTCTGAGTGCTGTAATTTAAGAAAAAATCTTGGATTTTTTAAGCTAACGCTATAAGCATTCCGCCTGAGGAGTATGATCGCAAGATTGGAACTCAAAGGAATTGACGGGAGCCTACAACGAGTGGTGGAGCATGTGGTTTAATGCGATAATCCGCGCAAAACCTTACCAACCCTTGACATATTGAAAAAAAACTCAAATTAATCTAAATTTTTTAACATTGATTGTATAATTAATTAGTTTTCATTACAGGTGTTGCACGACTGTCGTCAGCTCGTGTCGTGAGATGTTTGGTTCATTCCTTTTAACGAGCGCAACTCTTATTTTTAAGAATCTACCTCTAAATTTCAAAGGTTATCTCAGAATCTGTAATAACCTTTGAAATTTTGCTTTAAAAAGACCGTGAATCTAAAAATAAAAATTCAAAGGAAGGTGAGAATCAAGTCAAGTCACTGTGGCCCTTATGGGTTGGGCTACACACGTGCTACAATGAAAATGACAAAAAGTAACAAAAATAACAATTTTTAGTTAATCTTTAAAAATTTTCTTAGTTCGGATTGTAAACTGCAACTCGTTTACATGAAGGTGGAATCACAAGTAATCGCAAATCAGAACGTTGCGGTGAATACGTACCTTGGCTTTGTACACACCGCCCGTCACATGCAGAAAGTTAGTTTTACTCGAAAATTAGGTTTTTTTTATTTTTGTACTAAAATAAAAAAAGTTAGTTCATTGAAAAATTAACAATTTGGATGAAGTCGTAACAAGGTAGCTGTACGGGAACGTGTAGCTGGAACAAATGTAACTACTTAAGTTGGTGTAGACGCGAAAGTCTTATCTGTACAATCGTAAAAGGTTCGAATCCCCTCTTCATTTAAGTATTTTTTTTCGTAGTAGCAACATAGATACCACGTACTCAAGGTTTTTTCTAAAATCGTTTTATTCCAATTAATTTAAGAAGGTTTATGAATAAAGAATCGATTTAAAGCCATCGAAATGCTTACTCAGGGATAAGCATACATAATATCTTACGTGGGGCCATTTAATTCGATTAATCTTGAAAGACTTTAAACTGTACGGCCAGTTGTTTGCTAGAAGTAATGTAGCTTTAATTCATATGATTGAGGACTACAATGTAACCATGGTCGATAACCACGTTACGGGGTCGGAAAACTTTGTTGCTCTCAAGATGAATGACACAGTTTTGGCCTGCGACTACCTAAAGTTAATACATTTTGGTGTTGGCATCAAAATGTTTGACCCATCGGGTGTGGGGGAGGTTAAATAATTTTTGGACCCGAAAAGAATGTATAATTATATTGTCGTGGATCTACCATTTTCAAGAGAGGATGGTTAACATACCTGAAATCTTTGTTTTCAAGGGTTTTTTAGAATCGGTTTATTTAAATACTAATTGATCATACGGGAATTTTTAATAATACTCTATTCTAATTAAAGTTTTTGGATTAATTATTTAAAGACTTTTTACGCACTTTCTTATAACCTTAAAAAGATTATTTGTTAAGGATTTCGAATATTCGAAAAATTAATATTGGATTAACGCCTAATCAAACCGTTACCTCTAGCACTTCGTTGGTTGATATCAGTGTAATATTGGTTCAAGTAGACGCATTACCAAATATTACGGCGGCAGTTCAGTATTTATCTCAATCAGGGGATTACGACGTTCTTCGTTCGAGTAACACACTCTTAGTGTGCGATTTTCTTGTGTCACGCTCGTCTTTTGACAGTATCCGATTTTTTAATCCAACAGATACGGAGCAAGGGGCAGTATTTCTTAAATCCGAAGTAATCTATCAGTACGCTGCAGACACTTTGACTTTATAGGAGGGTTGGCAAATAGTTAATAGATGGTAAAAAAGTTTATTAAGCCCAACTTTTAAAAACTTGAGAGCGAGATGAAACCCGGTGACATGTTACTGTCAAGGAAGAGCAATCGGTTAGCTCGCTAGGCTCATGTCCTAGAAGTTGTAAGTTCAAATCTTACCTTTGACATGCTTTTTCATAGCGAGTCTGTTATGATCACAGTAGCTTCTTTAATTTATAAATGCTAACATTTACTGGAGTACAGCTATTATTCGAGATTCTTTTAGGTATTTCAATAAACTCACTAGAGTTTTTGAGTTGATAAGGTAGCTGCATAGGAACGTGCGGGGGAGCTAAATGATATTATTCACTTGATGTAAGCGTTGGGTTTTCAGATTTAACGTGGGGGGTTCAAGTCCCTTTTTCATTATTTAAATTTCTAAATTCGATGATAGTTAACTCACTTTTTTATTTTTTCTCTTGCATATTGATTTTAAGCTCTCTAATGATTATTTTAAGTCAGAATTCAATATATTCTGTTTTGTTTTTAGTACTAAGTTTTGTCTCTTCGTCTAGCATTATGTTTTTATTAGAATGTGAGTACATATCACTGATTTTTATCATAATTTATGTAGGCGCTATTGCTGTTCTGTTCTTATTTGTAGTGATGATGTTAGATATAAAAACAGTATATTTAGTGAAAGATTCTTTAAAATACTTCCCATTTGGTAGTTTTTTAGGTATCGTTTTTTTAATCGAAGTTTTAACAGTAGTTCCAAGTGTTTTCGAGCCAGTCAATCCGTATAAACCCAGCTTTTTATTAAACTATCATTCAGATTGATTTAATAGATTAGACTATTCTACTGAAATATCCTCTATTGGGCATTTATTATATACCGATTACGTTATACAATTTTTGCTTTCTGGTAATATTTTATTACTTGCGACGATTGGTCCAGTAACTTTAGTTTTGGTGAGATCTATTGAGCTCACTAAACCCCAAGTCACTTTTAAACAGCTTTCTCGTACTTATAGTTCTGTTTTATTTATCTAAAATATATACAATAATGATTTTTTCATTGATATATCTCTAAACTACATGTTATCATTAATATAGTTTTGGGAGTAATTACTTCAAAATTTTGGGTAGAAAAGAAAAGGAAGGAGTCAAGAAATGCGATCAACACTTTTGATTCTTTGGGTATGCGTGGTAAATTCTGAAACAGTTAGCAGTATGGTTTTTGCTACACCTAAACTATGGTACCAGTATGTTTGGCTTACTAATTTATAAATGTTAATATTTACAGAAATACAGTTACTACCTGAGATTTTTTTAGGTATTTCTATAATTTATTTGATCATTCATGGAACTTTTATAACAGTCAACACTAAATATTTGTTAATCCAGAACTCCGTTTTATATTTGAGTGTTTTAATTGTTTGCATGTTTTGTTTTCTGCTGATAAATAATGTCGTTGAATGCACTGATTTGCAAATTTTTAATAATAGTATTATCATTGATTTTTTAAGCTTTTCTTCTAAAATTTGAATAGCTGTGATGTCCATTTTTTGTTTTTTGATGATTCAAGGGTATATAGCTATACAAAAAATCAATTATTTTGAATATAGTATTTTGATATTATTAGCCTTGTTAGGTATTTTTTTCATATGTTCTTCTAATGATTTAATCACTGCGTATTTATCTATCGAATTACAAAGTTTGTCTTTTTATATAATGGCAGCTATGAAAAAAGAGTCATCTTTTTCAATTGACGCTGGTTTAAAATATTTTATTTTAGGTGCTTTCTCGTCTAGCTTATTTTTATTTGGGTCGTCAATTTTGTACGGAGTTAGTGGGACGATCAATTTTGAAGATCTAAAAAATCTATTTTTCTTGATAAATATAGGATACGATAGTACACAAAGATTGGAAAGTCATACTTTTGTTAAGAATATTTTCTTAGACGGGAGTCTAGTCCAATTTGCTTTAGTGTTTATTTTTGTAAGTCTTTTATTTAAGTTGGCAATTGCCCCTTTTCATTTATGGTCTCTTGATGTTTACGAAGAATCACCGTCGAGTTCAACCTTTTTTTTCGCAGTAGTGCCCAAACTAGCCATTTTTGTTTTACTTGTTCGGATTTTTTACTCAACTTTTTTCGAACAAATAACCAAGTGGCGGTATTATATTATTGTCATAGCTATGTTAACCATAATTGTAGGTTCTTTTGGCGGTTTAGAACAAAAAAAATTAAAAACTCTTTTAGCGTATAGTTCTATAAGTCACATGGGGTACACCTTAATCGCCTTTAGCACTGGGAGCTTTGAAGGTATGCAAATGTTATTTTGTTATCTTTTCCTGTACATGATCGGGGGTTTGTGTATTTGGTCTATTTTCATAGTATTGCAATTAAAACACAAATACACGAAAAAACAAAACAAAGATTTAGCCGATTTAAATTCATTAAGTAAATCTAATAACATCATAGCTTTGTTTTTTAGTACTGTTTTACTGTCTATTGCAGGATTTCCACCAATGGTTGGGTTTTTAGTTAAAATTGGAATTTTCCTAGCTTCGATTGAAGCAGGTATGTATTTCGTTGCAATAATTAGTATTTTATGTAGTGTAGTTTCTACTTTTTATTATATTAGAATAATAAAAATTATGTATTTTGAAAGCTCGACAGCGGGCAAATTGTACCACCCTATCAAGTACGATATTTCGATACTGATCGTCTGTTTATTTTATTTATTGCTTTTCTTATTTATAAACCCAACATTAATATATTTAATTTCACACAAAATAATTTTATTGTTAACTGTAACAATTGTATAATTGTTCATGATAATGTGTGTTGGTCAGATAAAGTTTACAAGTGGTTTAAACTCTTATCAGCAATATAGGTATTAAGGTAATTAACTCAATTGGTAGAGTGTTTCGCTTACAACGAAAAAGTTAATAGTTCAAATCTGTTATTACCTAGTGTTAGCATAAAATAATTTAAAAAGTGTGTTAGGCTAAATAACATAATTTGGTTAATGTATTAGATTGCAAATCTTTCAATATCGGTTCAAGTCCGGTTTTAGCTTTTACTTTCGGCATTTTTAGCTCAGTTGGATAGAGCAGCAGCCTTCTAAGCTGACGGACATAGGTTCAAGTCCTATAAAATGTTAATGTTTGACTTTTTTTCATTAAATATGACAAGTTTGCTAATTTTTGTTATGGTATTACCTCTAATGGGCACTTTCTTTCTACTATTTGTGCCAGCATCAAATCACTGATTACTGAAGTCTTTGGCTTTAAATACGTCAGGTTTTTTATATGTAATTTCTCTATTTTTATGACTTTTTTTCAATAAATCTACAGGTTCTTTTCAATTTGTAAGCAAATCATTATGAATTCCCTTCTCAAATTTAAACTTTAGCGTGGGGATTGATGGTATTTCACTTTTCTTCATTCTTTTGACTACCTTACTAATCTTTTTATGTATATTGATAAGTTGAACTAGCGTGAATACAAATGTAAAAGAATTTTTAATCGCTTTTTTAGTAATGGAATTCTTTTTAATCGGAGTTTTTTCTATTCTAGATTTATTGTTATTTTATATTTTCTTCGAAAGTGTACTGATCCCAATGTACTTAATCGTCGGTGTTTGAGGTTCTAGAGAAAGAAAAATTAGAGCGGCTTATTTTTTTTTTCTATATACATTACTAGGTTCTGTTTTGATGTTGTTATCCATTCTATATATCTATTACCAAACAGGTACTACTGATTATGAAGTTTTATTAACTTTTATTTTTTCTAAAACAGAGCAAAAACTGTTATGACTTTCATTTTTTTGTTCTTTTGCAACTAAAGTTCCTATGGTTCCTGTACATTTATGGCTACCAGAAGCACACGTTGAAGCTCCAACAGCAGGTTCTGTCATTTTAGCCGGGGTTTTATTAAAGTTAGGGACTTATGGTTTCCTCCGTTTTTCGTTCCCCCTGTTTCCAGAAGCTTCTTTTTATTTCGCACCCATTGTGTATTTACTTTCTATTAGCGGTATTGTGTACACGTCTTTCACAGCAATACGGCAAACAGATTTTAAACGGATTATCGCTTATACTTCAGTAGCGCATATGAATCTTGTGATGGTAGGTCTTTTCAGTTTTAATACAGTAGGATTAGAAGGAGCTATTATACAAAGTTTAAGTCACGGTTTCGTTGCAAGTGCTCTTTTCCTTATTATCGGGGTAGTCTATGAAAGACACCACACACGAATGGTTAAGTATTATGGAGGATTGGTGCATACAATGCCTTTGTACACTTTTATTTTTTTATTTTTTACGATGTCCAATATTGGTTTACCGGGCACGGGAAGTTTCGTGGGTGAATTTCTAATATTAGCAGGTTCTTTTAAAAGTAACACTAGTGCTACTTTTATTAGTGCTACTGGTATGATTATTGGCGGTTGTTATTCTTTGTGGCTGTTTAATAGAATATGTTACGGTAACGTAAAAATTCAATATTTAAGAGATTTTATTGACATTAATAAGCGAGAGGCTTTTATTTTTTTACCGTTAATATCGGGGACAGTTGCTATCGGACTCTACCCAGAAATTTTTCTAAATTCAATTCATATGAGTGTTAATATGTTAGTTGAGATTACACATTTTTTTATTTTATAAATGATATATATCTTGGAAACAAAACTATTAGAGAACAAATCGGTTTACTTCTCCTTAATTAAAATTTTTGGAATTGGGCGATTTCAATCTTCTTTAATTTGCAAAAAGCTAGGTTTATCGTACAATTGTAAATTGTCTAAGCTAGCACCTGATCAAATCGTAAAGTTAATCAAATTTATAGAAAACTTAAATTTATTGATAAACAGTAACTTGAAAAAATCAAGAATCATGTTAGCGAAAAAATTAGTTCAAATCAAAGCGTATAAAGGAATTCGGAGATTACGCGGCTTGCCTGTAAGAGGTCAGCGCACCCATACTAATGCTAAAACAGCATCTAAGTTTCGTTAAATATATCGGAGCCTTGTCGTGTTTTTACTAAATGTTAGTTAAAAAACATTTCACCAGTACTTGATTTTACGGTGCGAGTATTTGGATTCATGCGGCAACAAATATTAATTTACATTAAATACATATTGTAAAAGGTAAAAAGTTCATGTTTATTATTGTATCTATTTATTCCAAAAATTTGAGTTCATTAACGAATTTTCTAAAATTTTTTTATAGACTTAAAAAGAATAAAACGTTTAAGCTAGAGTTCTACACTGTTCAATCACAAAAAAAAACAAAACTTTCTTTTTTTTCTACCTTACAATCACCACATGTTAATAAAAAGTCACAAGAACAATTTGAGTACCGCGTACACCATAAAAAATTAAAAATCCATGTATCTCAAATAACAAAATTCTTGGCGATTTGGAAAATAGTTAAAACAACACTATTTCTCGACGTTAACGTAGAAACTAAATTTTGATTACATAACGAGCAATATAATCGTATTTCATCTTTTAAAACCGAGTATAATAGATTTCAGTTGAAACTTATTGTACCAAAAGGGAGGTATTTTAAACATAAAAATTGATCAAACATGGTAGCACGTACATCTTTGAAATTATTAGATATTCGCGGTGAGATTCTATTAAAGGATCTCCATAAAAGTTTAGATAGCTCAGTAGGCAGAGCAAAGGACTGAAAATCCTTGTGTCGGCAGTTCGAACCTGTCTCTAAACACGTTAAAACTTTCTTATGAAAAACACTTTATGAAATATATCTGCTAATCTAAAAAACGGTCAGATTTCTCGAAGAAATTTTATGCATCAACCAAAAACAAAACTAACCATTGCTTTTTTGAACATTCTCTGAGATGAAGGGTTCATTTTAGGTTATAAAATCGCTAACTCAGACTCAAATTTATTAAAGATTTTTTTGAAATATAAAAATGGAAACCCTGTAATAAATTCGATAAAATTTGTTTTCAAACCCAGTCGTCATATATATTATTCAACGTCACAATTATGAAAACTTGACTCAAAAAAAAGTCTTACTATAATGACCACGCCTAAGGGTTTAATGACAATTTCTGAATGTAAAAAAAATCAAATAGGAGGAAAGCCTTTATTTATGATTAAATAGAAATGAATTATATCACAAAAAGACATATCATTAAAATTCCAAAGAACATATCTATGTATTATTGTGACAGTAAACATATCGTTATTTTTGCAAACTCTTTTGTGCAAAAAGCATTAATATTGAAAACTAAAGCGATCATTGAAAGAAAAAAGAGAATAATCAAAATAACTAGAGAATCTTTTTTGGGCATATCAAATAACGAAAAAAAAAAACTAAAAGCCGTACAAGGGACTCAGGTCAATTTGTTAAAACAAATGCTTTTAGATATCTCACTTCTTTTTTGCAAAAAGCTTAATCTCATTGGTGTAGGTTTTCGTGTTTCTACTTTGAAAATATCGAGCTTAGATTTATTGCATTTTAAACTGGGGTATAGTCATGATGTTTATTTCAAAATCCCGAAAAATTTAGATATTTTTTGTTTAAAAGCTCGTAAACTTTTTGTTTTAGGATATTCCTACCCGTTTGTAACGCAAACCGCTGCACTGATTAGATCATTTAAAACTCCCGAGCCTTATAAAGGGAAAGGTATAGTATACGCGACGGAAAAAATAGTTTTGAAAGAAGGCAAAAAAGTTTAAAGATGAAAGTCAGCCAAGTTAAAATTCAAAATTATAAGTTGTTCAAATACAATTTGTTAAAATTACAAGTTTACTCAAACAAGCCTTCCCTCGCGATTGCTAATTTTTCGAATAGCATGTTAGAACAAGTAGAAGCTTACTTAAAACAAATATTGAAAATAATTTTTGAATATCATGTTTGTCAATTCAAGATTTTATTTATCGGTTTTCCTGTTGTTTCTAAAATGCGACAAACAAAACTTATAGATTTTACGAATCATAATTTCATTTCGGACAAGTCATGAATTAGTGGGATTTTTAGAAACCGTTTTTCAATATTAACTTATCTAAAACTTATTCAATCGCAAAATTTTTCAAAAAGTCTCCAGCTTTTACTTACTGTTAAAACAAAACCTCACTTAGTGGTTATCTTCAATCAAAAAGTTGATGTTAGCATGATTAATGAGTTTTACAAAGCTGGGATTCCTATCCTATCTTTTAATTGGGATTCTTTCAATATGGATAAAATAACCTATAAAACGTCAGGTAGTTACAATTTTCTTGAGAAAAACATAAGATTAACTTTTTTTTTCCTAGTTCATTCGGTGTTGAAAAAAGCCCCTCTCAAAAGAAGAAAATTCATTTAAAAGAGTTGTTATAATCATTTACTACATTAGACTTGAATTAGAAACAATAACTACTTCCTCGTAAAGGTAGAACTGCAATATCACCCCGGAAACAAGTTAATTATTTATAATGTATTATGTTCGAAAATACTTTGATAATATGATAAATTTGAGTTGCGATTTGCAATATATTATTACGGATCGTTTAAGTTTAGCTATCAGATGGAAACACAGTCAGTTAAAAGTTGAAAACTAAGATGGTATATCCTTGTTTTTCAATGGGAAAAATGATTTATGAAGTTCGATTCTTTATATTAGTACATAAAAACGAAGAGTAGTGTAACGCTGGGTTTACCGCACCACCGTTAAAGTCTTTATCGTCTATAATTTACGACATTTAGATCATATCGGTTGTTTTAATAGAGGGCTGTGTACGCCCTACCGTCGGCAGGCCACATCGACGAAGTCTCTAAGATTCTAAACAAACTTTTGCCTGCTTAAATACATACTTGGTGATTTTTACTATAAGTCTATTAGGTTTTGTAGTAGCGTAATAAAAAGCTACAGTTACGCTATACTCTGAAAATGGGTGTTTGAAGATTATCAACCAAAAAGGGCAGCATACGATTAAACATATGAGGTCTTGTAAGGAGTATTTTAAAGAGATAAAGCATGAGAATACTGGATTGGTAAATTCATAAATTTAGACTATTCAAAATTTAAAAAAAAGATAATCAAATATTTATGCATTTTATAAAAAAACAGCGTAACAAATCATTATATAAAAAATTGTTACCATTGAGAAAAAATGTCCAAAATAGAAGCAAACTTATGGGATTCAAAAAAAAAAAATGACAAAAATTCCAACGTCTAATTTTGAAATTTAAAAAAACTAAGTTTTATGATCCTACGTCATATTTCTTGTCTAACTTCAAAAATTTTTTTAGTAGAAAATTTAAAAACAACCTACAAAACAAACAAAGACTTAGTCTTTATTACGGTAAATTAAGGAAAAGTTATCTTAAGTTTTTAGTCAAATCGACTCTAAAAAACTTTAGAAATGAAAATACGAATGCGACATCTTTGTTTATTGAAAAATTAGAGACTCGACTGGACACTGTACTGTACCGAACATATTTCTCTTACAGTTTTAGTAACGCAAGACAATTAATATCACATAAAAAAGTTTATGTTAATAACAAAATAGTTCAGTATAATTCTTACTTATTAAAGAAAGGAGATTTGATAACATTTGATAAAGATATTTTCAGTATTATCACTGAAAGTATTTTAAAATCAAAAATTTGAGCAGTACCTCCAAAACATTTCCACGTAAATTATAAAACACTTCAAATATTAGTGATAGAAGATATCAAATATAGTAACTCTTTGACAAGCCATCCTTTTTGAATTGATTTCAACTCTTTTCTTCAATTTTATAAAAAATAAAAACCTTGCCGCAAGGGCTTTTCGTTAAGCACACTGTAAAAACGTAGTTACTGCGTGGTGAATCCGCTTTTCTAGAGTCTTCAGTAGCTCAAGGGCAGAGCGAGTGGCTGTTAACTACTAGGCTGTTGGTTCAAATCCAACCTGAAGAGAGCTTTTAGTTGATCTAAAATGTATAATAGTGCTAATTTGGAAATAATCGGAATTGAACCGATAACTTTATGCTTGCAAAGCATACACTCTACCAATTGAGTTATATTCCCCTCCTAAGTTATTGTATAAATAACTTATAACTATTATTAATTAACTTTTTACTGTTTATTGAATCTGTGTTCATTATTGAGATAGATTTCGTATTTTTCATTAGCTTCTTATTTCTAAATTTTTTCACTTCTATAAAATTTGGAATAATGGTGCTGATATTGAAATAATAAAAAAAAGACAATGTAATTAAAAGTCCGAATACTTGAGCACCTAGTGTTAAAATATCAAATTGTGGAATGCTTTAAAAGCTCGTTTGGTGAAATTGGTAGACACGTCAGACTTAAAATCTGATTTTTTTATAAAAAGTATCGGTTCAAATCCGATAACGAGTATCCATATCAAAAACTGCCAAAATGATGGAATTGGTAGACATACTAGGTTTAGGTTCTAGTTCTTTTTTTAAGAGAGTAAGGGTTCAAGTCCCTTTTTTGGTAAAAATATTAAAATAAATGCCTACTATAAATCAATTATGCCGTAGCAAAAGAAAAAAAAAACGAGTGCGAAATAAAGTACCTGCACTAGATAATTGCCCGCAGAAAAAGGGTGTATGCACTAAAGTTTTTTTAAGAACTCCAAAAAAACCTAATTCAGCACTAAGAAAATTGGTAAAATTACGATTGACTAACAATAAAAAAACAATGGCTTACGTACCTGGTGAAGGACATAAACTGCAAGAGTATTCAACTGTTATTATAAGAGGTGGTCGCGTAAAAGATCTACCAGGTATCAAATATCATTTAGTTCGAGGAAAGCTCGATTTTAGTGGTTTGAAAGGAAGAAAAACCTCTCGTTCAAAATATGGTACGAAAAAAATAAACAAATAATAGATTATGAATAAAAAAATAATTAACCAATTGTTAAGAAATGGAAAAACTACAATTTCTGAAAAAATTTGATTAAGAACTCTCAAAGTTTTTTATAAATCATTTGTTAAAAATCATAAAAGAGTTATTAATAGAGCACTTATAAATATAACGCCTTTATTGAAGGTAAAACAATTAAAACAAAAAAGGAAACGCTCGCAATTAAAAGAATTTCCTTACATCATAAAAAAACAAACCCGAGTTTCGTTGGCCTTAAAATTTTTCCTAGATAAAACAACAAATAAAAGCGAAATAAAAACTCATCAAAAGCTCCTTACCGATTTAGTAGCTACTGCCACTAAATCAGGTGCGAATATAACTAAAAGAAAAAGTTTGTACGAATACGCTTTTACGAAAAAAAAATACTTTTATTATAGATGGTTTTAAAGAATAAAGGGCGTAAGCCAGTATACATTTAATAGGATTTGAACCTATAACCTTTGGGACCGAAATCCAATGCTCTATCCAATTGAGCCATAAATGCAAAAAAAATGATTCAACAACAAACAATTTTGAAAGTAACAGACAATTCAGGAGCTAAAGCTGTGAAATGTATTAAAGTTTTAAACGGTTTTAAAAGACGTTTTGCTATTCTTGGTGACACCATAATAGTATCTATACAAAAACTGCGTAACAAAGCTCGATTAGCATCAAAGGTACGGAAAGGCGAGATTCATAAAGCTATTATAATAAGGACCAAGAAGAAAACAGCAAAAAAAGATGGCACCTTGCTTTTTTTTCAATCAAATGCTGTCAGTTTAATAAACAAACAAGGAAAGCCAATTGCATCTCGTATTATAGGTCCTTTACCTAAAGTTTTGAAGAGAAGAAAACAAATCAAGTTCGCAACGCTTTCTTCAGGGTTTATTTAAGAATAAGCTAAAATGGTTTTTTTTGATAAATATCTCTGTAAAGTTGTGAAATATGATTTGGTTAACACATTTATTTACCAAAATTTAACGCAAATACCCAAACTAGAAAGGATGATACTGAATTTCGGATATCAAAAGTCTAATTTAAAATATCTTGTTTCTGGTTTACTAGCTCTAGAATTCGTCTCATCAAAAAAAGGGGGGATAACAAAGTCTAAGCACTTAAATGTTTTTTTGAAAATTAAAAAAGGCGACCCTGTTGGCTGTAAAATAGTATTGAAGAAAAGTACTATGTATCTTTTCTATTTAAAACTAATAACGTCAATTTTCCCAAAAATTAAACAACCCCAAACGCCCAAAGCTCCATGGGATTTAAAATTAGCCAAATCTATATCATTCCAAATAAAGACCCCTTTACTATTTGTAGAATTGGAAAATCAGTTTCAATATTTTAAAGCTACCCCACAGTTAGACATAACGCTATTTACGAACTCTCAATCCCGAAAAGAACTTTTTTTCTTACTCAAGTCGATCAAATTTATCGACAAAATTTAATTGTATTTTATGGCAAATGTAACTCAATTTGGTAGAGTGTAATCTTGCCAAGATTAAAGATAAGGGTTCAAATCCCTTCTTTTGCTTCTATAGGATAAGTGGTCGAGTGGTTTAAGGCGTTAGTTTTGAAAACTATTGTATTTAGAAATACCGTAGGTTCGAATCCTACCTTATCCTTTTAATTGTACCATTCTACTTTTTAAACTAAAAATGATTGTATTAATAATTTGTATTGTATTAAAAATTCTTGCTATTGTTGTCCCTTTGCTAATTTCTGTTGCATATTTTACTATAGCTGAAAGGAAAATTATGGGTATCATACAAAGAAGAAAAGGCCCAAACGTTATTGGTTTTTTAGGTTTATTACAACCACTTGCTGATGGGTTAAAGTTATTTGTTAAAGAAACCATCTTTCCCAGTAATTCTAACATTATTATATTTTTAATTGCTCCTATGTTAACATTCGTACTGAGTCTAATCGGTTGGGCTGTTCTGCCTTTGTCGAAACAAATAGTATTATCGGATTTAAATGTTGGAGTTTTGTATCTGTTCGCAACGTCCTCACTGAGTGTTTATGGAATCATAATGGCTGGTTGATCTAGTAATTCAAAGTACCCATTTCTAGGTGCGTTACGTTCCGCGGCTCAAATGATTTCCTATGAAGTTTCTATAGGATTTATTATAATTAATGTATGTATTTGCGCAGGTTCTTTTAATTTAAGTTCTATTGTAATTGCTCAAAAAAGTGTTTGATTTATAATACCTTTGTTGCCTATGTTTATTATATTTTGTGTTTCAATGCTTGCGGAAACAAATCGTCATCCTTTTGATCTACCCGAGGCTGAAGCAGAGCTAGTCTCTGGTTATAATGTTGAATATTCAGCCATGACTTTCGCTTTGTTTTTTTTAGGAGAGTACGCTAACATGCTTTTGATGAGTGCTTTTGTGTCTACCTTATTTTTGGGAGGATGATTACCCGTAATTAATCTAGTCCCTTTTACTCTTTTACCAGGCAGTGTCTGGTTTAGTATAAAAGTCGCCCTTGGTGTGACATTTTTTATAGTTACGCGAGCAACTTTGCCAAGATATAGATATGATCAATTAATGTATATAGGGTGGAAAAGCTTTCTCCCACTCTCTTTGGGGTATCTATTATTTTCTGTAGGCATTTTAATCAGTTTTAATTGATTACCTACTTAAGACTAACCTCAACTTTAAAAACCATAAAAACTGTGATCAATTCATAAATTAGTATTATAAAAATACTAATGAGTATTTGATAGACAACTTCTGGGGGCGTTAGTAATGTTGAACAAATGAAGAATATAAAATAGAATATTTTTCTAAGTTTTTTAACAATAAATAAATTAGCGTTGAACAAATCTAGCAAAATAAAAAATAAGATTAATATTTGATAGACTAAATTACATAAATAGTATACTGACTTATAGAAAACTAAATATTCTTTCAGTTTAATCTCGAAGTAAAATGTTAAATTTTGAAATAACAAATATTCTTGAAATTTTAAGAAAAACCCCCAAGTGGCTGGGAAAATGCAAGTATTTAGTACAAAAATGCAAACGACTCAACAGGTGATAGTAGTTATTAAAACTGATCTTGAATAAGCATACTCGAACGCGTACAATCCTGTAGATAAAAAACAAAAAAGTTGACAGCATACAAAAATTGCTGTTATCTGATTGGTTACATAATAAGATAATCATATGTACGACATGAAGATCTCGGCCACATCTGTAGTTAGGAAATATGTTAAGTTATTGTCATTTGATGTTGAACTAAACCCTACAAAGATATACAATAAAGTCTCTTTGAAATAATAGCAGTTTATCATCATGAAACTTCAAGCGATCAAAGAGAAAAAAATACGATACCTAATTTCTAATAAATATTTATAAATCATAAATTTTATAGGAAAATAGTTCAGTTGGTAGAGCAGTGGTTTCCAAAACCGAAGGTCAAAGGTTCAAATCCTTTTTTTCCTGTTTTTATTATTATTTTTTCAATTTTTTATGAAGTTTTTTGGTTTTAACTAAATCGTGGAAAAATTTTATTATTTTTGAAAAATCACTAAACAACAAAATCCCAATGAAAGCAACAACGATAAGCTGGTTTATACTTATATTTCTCATAAAATCAAAAATTAAACTACGATTATTGCAGGCTTATAGTTTAGAGGTAGAACGTACCGCTCATAACGGTTTCGTCGTAGGTTCAAGTCCTACTAAGCCTAACAAATAATAAATGGATTTTAATTTAAAAACATATAAACGTTTTAAAATCAAACACTATTTTCGAACAAAGGACTTTTTTTACTTCTTCCATGGTACTTCTTTGAGAAATGAGAATTGAATTAATACTGAACAAGAATTTACCCGTCATGAACTAAAATATGTCAGAATCCTCAACAAGTTAATGATTAATGTTTTAAGAGGTTCTATATTCAGGAATTTAGTTGTGCTGATGCATGGGCCTATTCTTTTGTTAAACAATAAGAGCAATTTTTCTAAATTAACTTTCGAAGAGTTAGAAAGTATTAACCCATTGATTAGTTTTTTAGGCTGTAAACTAAATAACAAAATTTATTCTAAAAAACAAATCAGAAACTTAAAACGAGTTTCATATATTGAAAATGTTTCTATTTTCCATAGTTCTCTAAAGAATCTCACGAGAATGCCTTATAGTAGATTCGAAAATAAAAAAGTTTTGCAAATATCGAAATAATGTGATTTGAACACATGACTTCCTGTTCCCAAAACAGGCACGCTACCAAGCTGCGTTATATTTCGTTGAAGGGGGTAGGATTCGAACCTACGATAAGATAAACTTAACAGATTTACAATCTGCCACTTTTAACCACTCAGTCACCCCTTCTATAATTTCCTAGTTCTAGTACGAATCTTAATCCGTTTTTTCTTTTTCAATCTGCAACCATTATGTGGTCGGTAGGTATAACTTGTGACTAATTTTGCAAAAATTTTAGTTTTTAGTTTTTTGAAGATATGTGATTGATAATTCGAGAATAGATTGTTGAAATGTATTGCAACAGGTTTTGTTTTTAAAAGTTTTGCTTTCAGCAACAGCCCTCTCAAAATCGTGATTATTGCTTTGGGTTGTCTAATTTTTTGTTTTTTTTGTAAATTGAACATCCCTGCTGATTGAAAAAACTTTGGATTACCTTTAATACTATTTACGTTAATTAAAGTGTTGGTTAAGGATAAATTAATGTTTATAACGTAACTAATTAACTTCTGTTTATTGAAATAAGAAAAATATAAGTATGAAATGAAATAATTTATTTTAATTTTAAGCTTGTATAAATTCGTAAAAATGAATAGAAGTAATCAACGTACATAATACGATAAACTTTTTTTTTTCACGAATTCTAAAACTTCAGCGCTGTGAAGTAAATGTTTTATATAATTATTTGTAGTTAAATTTTGTGAAAACAATAATTTGTTTGCTATTTTTAATAAAAGCATGAATTTTATCAAATTTCTGAAATAATTTTAATCTATATGAGCTCAATAAAAAATAAACTTACCTTGTTAACTCAAAAAACACTAATAAATTTATCAAAAAAGAAATTAAGCAAAACTTCTTTAATAAAAGGTATGACTACGGGTGGAAAAAACGTAGCAGGAAGAAACAGTTCTGGAAAAATTACAGTGCACCATAAAGGCGGAGGGCACAAAAAAAAATACAGAAAAATTAATTTTATAAGAAATGAAGATTCAATAGGTATTGTCACTAGCCTAGAATACGACCCTTATCGAACAGCATATATAGCTTCTGTTTATGATTTTTTGAATCACAAATATTTTTATATAATTGCCGCTAAAAATCTAAATATTGGTGATATTGTGAAATCAGGGTTTAATGCCGAAATTAAAATTGGGCATTCCTTAGCGCTGATGAAAGTTCCTATAGGAGGATTTATTCATAATATTTCTTTAAAAGAAAATAAAAATGCACAATTGATTCGATCTGCAGGAACCAGTGCGCAATTAATTGAAAAAACGTCTAAATACTGTAGAATTGTATTGAGCTCGGGCACGCACAAATTTGTCCCCCCTACATGCCAAGCAACAATTGGGACTGTTTCGAACGAATTCTCACTTTTTAAAAGTATAAACAAAGCGGGGCGAAATAGGTGACTTAACCGACGGCCCACTGTCAGAGGGGTGGCAATGAATCCGATAGACCATCCTCACGGCGGTGGAGAAGGGAAGAGTTCTGGCGGTAGATCTTCTGTGACACCATGGGGTAAACCTACTAAAAACGGTAAAACAAGGACTCGGAAGGCCTAAATTTTGAAAAACTTGATACAGTTTCAATCATTTATGCAGAACCGAATGATCTTATTATTTATTTTTAAATAAGCTTGCTTCTATCCTTATTTGATTTTGAATAGACCCTTCAGTGATTTTTTTTGATGTAAATCAATAGTAAAACCAAGTTTTTCAACCACTTGAATCAACGTGGCTCCGTTGTTCTTATCTTAACGTGGGGTCATGAAAAAAAGATTACGCGATTAATCGATTTCTACCCTGTATTACGACTCTGATAATATACACCGTAAAATTTATCTATTTCCGCAAGTTTAGGCATCTGGGGACTATCATAAAAACTATAATATCAAAATATCAAAGAATGAGTAGAGTTAAATGAAAAGGACCGTATATTGAAAATGGCTTACTAGAGAAAATGAAAGAGGCAGATTTAGTACCTAAAAAAAACATTAAGACTATGTCTAAGAACTCCATGATTTTACCAAAGTTTATCGGTTTTACATTACGAGTTTATAATGGTAAAACTTTTGCAGTTTTAAAAATCATAGATGAAATGGTTGGTCACAAATTAGGCGAATTTGTTTCTACACGAAAACAATTCTCTTATAAGAAGAAAAAAAATAAATAAAAATGGGTCAAAAAACAGACGCAAGAATTTTTAGGCAAGGCATAGCTAAAAAGAATTGAGAGTTACGACATAACGAGAAAAACTATGAAGAATCTTCTTTGTATTTATACAAGACATTGGAAATTCAGAAGTATTTGAATCGATTTTTTGGGCTATATAAAATGAAAATCCATAATTGCAAAATATTTTATTCTGAAAATTCTTTGCGAGTATTTATTTCTTTCTACGTCACAACGAAAACAATTTCTATCATAAACAAAAGCTTAACTGAATACTCAAAAGAGATTTTAACCTACGTTAGACGCGCCTCATCAAAAAGAAAGAAAAGACGGAAAATTAAACTACCTAGCAGAGAAATCAAATTAAGAACAAAAAAAGTTCAGAAGATTTCAAATGCAAGAAGTTTATCGTTTGCAGGGGTCGAATCATATTCAATTGTTGGTTTGAAAGGATTTCAAGAGATTTTGTTGGGAAGCTTGGTTAGCTACACTAAAAATGAAGTTAACATTTCCGTGACTTTACAAAACCTAAACCGTTATAAACAATTGTCCCCCCTTCAAATTAAAAACTTGAAAATAATTTTTAGGCAGTTAAGAAAATTTATTCGAAATTCTTTTTTTAAAGAAGCGATTAATGTTTTGTTTATTAATATTTCTAAACGAAAATCAGCTAAGCTGTTAGCTGAGTTTATTAGTGATCAATTTAGACTTAATCAACTACGAACAGACCAAATGGCCATCTCGCGAAAAGATAATTACTTCTTAGGATTTTTGAAACAAACAGTCCTGTTGTTTATCAAATCAGAAACTTCATGTCTTACAGGGATGAAAATCACTATTAAAGGTAGGTTTAACAGGGCCCCTAGAGCAAGAACTACTAAAATACATTTTGGTAAATTTTCGCTCCAGTCATTTGATTCTAAGATTGACTACTACCAATCAACAGCTTATACAATTAACGGAACTTTTGGTGTAAAAGTTTGGCTATGTGAAAATAATTATTTTTAAATATATGTGATTACAACCTAAAAAAACTAAATATAAAAAAGTCCACAAAGGTAAATTATCCAAATTCAATTTTTGTTCTAATAAGTTAAAATTTGGGAGTATTGGGTTGAAAGCAACTAACTCTGGTACTGTTTCGTCAAGACACATTGAAGCTGCGCGACAGGCTATTGTGAGAAAATTAAGTAGGAAGGGGAAATTATGAATACGAGTGTTTCCTACAATTCCCATTACAGCAAAGCCTACCGAGGTCCGGATGGGTAAAGGTAAAGGAAATGTGTCGCACTGGGGGGTTAAAGTTAACGCTGGTACTATTTTGTTTGAAATATACGGAGTAGGCAAAAATGTAGCGATTTCAGCGTTTAAAACTGGAGGAGCTAAACTACCTATAAAAACAATAATCACATTATAATTTGAACACTAAAACTTGAAATTACACAGACATTGAGTAGTTAAAATGAAACGATTTTAACTAATTTGATGGGATCTTTTAAATCTCAGAGCTTAACAATAAAGAATCGATTTGAAGCCACCGAAATGTTTATTTACGCATAAGTATACATAATAATTTACATGTTATTACAAGCAGCTAAATTTGTAGGAGCTGGATTAGCAACTATCGGACTAGCAGGAGCTGGAGTAGGGATTGGTACCGTATTCGGTGCATTAGTGATCGGAGTATCACGAAACCCTTCTTTAAAAGATGAATTATTTAAACTTGCTATTTTAGGATTTGCATTAACCGAAGCTATTGCACTTTTCTCATTAATGATGGCATTTTTAATTCTTTTTGCATTATAATTTTTTTTGCAAAAAAATTAGAAATGGGTATGTAGCTCAATTGGTAGAGCATTGGACTTTTAATCCACAGGTCTTGGGTTCAAACCCCAATGTACCCAAATTTCTTTAATATACATATGATAATTCTAAATATAAATTACATTTTAAATATTGTTATAACGTTATTTTTGATTGGAGTTTTGGGACTTGTTTTAAATAGAAAAAATATACTAATAACGCTAATGTCCATAGAACTGATGTTATTAGCAGTAAACCTAAATTTTGTTATTTTTTCCATATATTTAGATGATATTGCAGGTTATGTTTTTGTTCTATTTATATTGACTATTGCCGCAGCAGAATCTGCAATTGGTTTAGCTATTTTAACTATCTATTACAAACTAAGAAATACCATTCGGATAGATAAAATTAAAAATATCAAAGGCTAATAACGGAAACGACAGGATTTGAACCAGCAATCTTCGACGTGACAAGTCGACGCTTTAACCATTTGAAGCTACGTTTCCTTGAGTGAGACCCAGTTTAGTTTTTATTTTGAAATACTTTCATATAAATAATGTAAAATTTAGTTATGATTTAGAATTTAAAAATAATTCAAATAATGATTTTTGAAAACAAAACACGCCTCTTATTGAGTATTGTGAAACATTAGGGATCAATATACCGCATTATTGCTACCATAAAAATTTATCTATTTCTGGGAATTGCCGTATGTGCCTCGTGGAGCTAAAAAACTCACCTAAACCAATAGTGTCTTGCGCAATGAATGCCAAGTCCTGTTTGACAAATGGAGACGTTTTTACCAACAGTTCGTTGGTAAAAAAAGCTCGTGAGAATGTTTTAGAGTTTTTATTGTTAAATCATCCTTTAGATTGCCCAATATGCGACCAAGGTGGCGAGTGTGATCTACAAGATCAGTCTCTTTTTTTTGGTTTAACTAAAAAAAGGTTTTACAGTTTTAAACGCGTTGTTTTAAACAAAAATATCGGACCTATTGTGAAAACGGTAATGACAAGATGTATTCATTGCACCCGATGTGTTCGTTTTGCTGCTGAAATTGCAGGTGTGGAAGATATGGGTATGTTCGGTAGAGGTTTAAAAAGTGAAATCGGTACTTATGTTGAAAAACTTTTTCAATCTGAGCTATCTGGAAACGTTATTGATTTATGTCCTGTAGGAGCATTAACGGGTAAACCCTATCCTTTTATAAATAGAAATTGAGAACTGAAAAATATTGTATCTATTGATTTTTCTGATGGATTTGGTACTCCTATACAACTATCTGTAAAAAATAATTGTATAATAAAAGTTTTGCCGGGTTATGATTCAACAACCTATAAAACAAATTGAATTTCTGATAAAACTAGGTTCTCATTTGATGGAATGTTTTCTCCAGAGAAAATAATCCACAGTTTTTTAGAAAATAACAATAAAAAACCACTTGTGGATTTATCATGACAAAAATTATTCAAAGAAATTTTTTGTACCCTTTATTTTCAAAGTCATTTACTAAACCAGTTTTTCCGACCATACCAAATAATAATATGTATAAATGAAAGCACAGATCTAAAACTTTTGAATTTGTTGAATATCTTAAGTCGTAAATATTCATTTTTCAAACTTAGACAATCAGAGGCTCGAAACATGAGTGTTGATTTGGAACAGAATTACTACCTAGGATCGGATTTAAATGCAAAAATTTCAATCTCAGATACCTGTTTGTTAATCGGTGTAAATCCGCGTTACGAAGGTTCTAAACTAAACTTGAAACTTAGATCACGTTATTTAGAAGGAAATTTTGAGGTGATCCAAATAGGTTCACTAGTTAATCTTACATTCTCTAGCACGAACATTTCTAATAATACGAAAATATTAAAATCTTTAGTTGAAGGAAATAACTTATTTTGTCAAAAATTCGTAAACTCTTCAAATGCCGTTTTGATATCTAATACAGAAATTTTTAAACGAAAAGACTCTTTTGGGTTAAAAAATTTATTAAATTTTTTAACTAAATACATTAATTTGTTTTCACAATCTAATAGTCAGAATAGATTAAGTATTATTAATCCATCATTGAATAGTGTTGGATTTACAAATTTTAATAATCTAAAAGTAATAAAAAGTAAAGATTTAAGAAATGCTACTGGAATTTTTTTTATAAATAACACATTTTCAGCGTCTAATATCAAAAAATTACTAAATCTAAAATTACTTAACTTTTTCCAAGATTATACGCGTACTGCTAAAATCTTGATAACACAAAATAGTAACTTAGATACAAAATTAGTTGCTCAAATGAAAAAAGGGTTCTATTTTAAAAACCATGTGCACTTACCCAATACTGTATTTTTTGAGAATTCGGGGACTTACTTAAACACTGAAGGGAAAATCAACAAAATTACTAAAATAGTCAAACCGTCAGGGCAAACTAAAAATGATTGACAGATAATAAGAAAATTATTTTCTTATTCTAAAAAGATCTCATTTATTACTAATTTTTTGAAAAACAAAAAATTGAGTTTCAACTCGAACGCTATATGTCATTTTACAAATTATGTAGGATTTCAATATTATGCCGTTGCTAGTCTAAATAATTTAGCTTTTTCACTTTTGAAGGCCGTTATTGAGTATCATCAAGAGACCTCTAAATTTAAGTCTAGACGAACGAAAGTTTTTAACTCCCAATTTAGATTTTGGTTGAACGATTTTTACATGGATAGTAAAGACTTCAATAACAAGTATTCGTCAACAATGATTCAATGCTCGAAACTCCATCGGTTAAATAGCACAAACTTTAAATTTTAAAGTTTTCAAACCGCTAATAGTTTAAAAACTTATTTTAGTACCTAGTACACTGTTATCTTTAACGGGATTTGAACCCGTGTTGTCACCGTGAAAGGGCGATGTCCTAACCTCTAGACGATAAAGACTTTAATAGTGGTGGTATCGATGTACGTTTCATAAAACACTTCAGGATATACGGGACTACTTGTTGGAACAAAAGGATTTGAACCTTTGAATATTCGTACCAAAAACGAAGGCCTTACCAACTTGGCTATATTCCAAAAAATGGACAACAATATAAATTAGAAGAAAGGATGGGATTCGAACCCACGGTATAATGATAAATATACAAAGATTTAGCAGATCTTCACTTTAAGCCACTCAGTCACCTTTCTTAAAATGTCAAGATTCAGTGTGTGACCAATTCTAAATGTAAAATAATTTTTAGTAACAAAAATTAGTGTATATCTAAAGCTCCGACACAATAAATATAAAGATAACCGATACCTAATTCGAACATAAAATCAATCATAGATCAAAACCCAACCAAATCTAACTGAGCTAAGACGTTGGTCCAAGGAATCAAAAACATAGTTTCGATATCAAAAACTATAAATAAAATAGCTATCAAATAGAATTTAACATCAAAAGTATGCCGTGCATCTTCATAGGGCTCAAATCCGCACTCATATGTGGATAACTTTTCAGTTTCTGGTTTTTGGACCGCTAAAATATAAGAAAGTGATACTATAATAACGGATAAAAGAATAGCAACAAATAAAAAAATTAGGATAACAGTGTATTCATTGTAGAACAGCGAGCTATTTGAGTGAAAAGAGGGGGTTGCAAAAACAAAAATAGATGAAATCATTTATAATTTAATTTTTTATCAAGAAGATTTTGTTAATCCAGGAATCACACCAGATCTTGCCAATAACAAAAAACTTAACCTAGAAAATTTTTTAAAAATTCGGTTAAACTTAGCTTTGCGATTAGTTAGAACGCATCTATTGACAAATCGTGTTTTGTTTTGGCTGCCGGAAAAATTCGATAATTTAGATATTGCGTTTCATTTCACAATTAAGGAGAGATTTTCATTTTTAGCTATACTTTTCAAAATAGTGTGGTTTAGTTCTTGTTGATTGAAAAGTTTTCTGAGTTTTTTATCTTTTTGAGTTTGTTTTTTCATGTGAATACTTCGAAAGACTACCAAGGGGATAAAAATTTGAATGTTCTATATTCTTGACATAATTCAATAGATTCATTCAATACTCTTTTCTCTGTTTCGTTATATTTCATTTCAACAAAACCACTTAAAGGGAAATCTTTTCGAAGTGGGTGACCCTCAAAACCATAGTCCGTTAAAATACGCTTCAAGTTTGAATGATTTTTAAAAAAGACGCCGTACATATCCCAAATCTCACACTCATATCAACCGGCTGTAAAATACAACTGATCACAAGAATCTACACCAAACAACTCATGGGTGAATGTTTTAATTCTAAAACGGATGTTAAAACGAATGCTTAATAAATCGTAAACTAATTTAAATCTGTATTTATTGTTAGGATAATCTACACCAGTGATACATGTCAAAATATCGAATTGATAAGGTATATGATATTTGAAAAGTACTAAAGTATCATATAATAATTTTGATTTCACTACTATTACCAACTGTTGGCCGTACTGTTGAATTTTTTCTATCGGACACATTTTTGATAAACTTCGGATATTTTTTACAATTAATTGTGAGTTCATTTTCAAAAATTTTAACACTTTAGTTACGGTATTTTTTATAAAAAAAATTAGAATTACTCATAATACGGTTTTTTTTACTCAATATATTAAAAAGTAAAGTTTTTTTCGAGAAATTATATCTTTTGTGGTCTTTGAAATAAACTGAATGATTAAAAAAAACACAACCGTTTGGTGAAATTTGTAAAATTTTAAAAGACTTTAATTTGGAGTGCATCAAAGTTACCGATCAACTTCACCGAATACAATATCTTGAGTACCTATAATTGTAACAACATCGGCAATTAAATGCCCTTTAGACATAAAGTCTAAAGCCTGTAGATGGTTGAAACCTGGAGCTTTAATTTTGCAGCGGTAAGGCCTATTCGTGTTGTCGGAGATCAAATAAACCCCAAACTCTCCTTTTGGAGCTTCTGTTCCAATATAAGTTTCATTAGTAGGGATAGTAGCTCCTTGAGTATACATTTTGAAATGATGAATTAACGCTTCCATAGATTGTTTCATGTCGACTCTAGTCGGAGGCGAAATCTTGAAATCATCTGTTTTGATATAACCTGCTGGCATTAAATTCAAACATTGCTCAATTATTTTCAACGATTGTTTCATTTCAAAAACTCGAATTAAATATCTATCGTAACAATCACCATTAGTTCCTACAGGGATGTCGAATTTAAGTTTATCATAGACTTCATAAGGCTGGGTTTTTCTTAAATCCCAATAAACTCCAGAACCACGTAACATGACCCCACTAAAGCCTCATTGATAAGCGTCTTTTGCTGTTACAATGCCAATGTCAACTAACCGTTGTTTTCAAATCCTGTTTTCAGTCAACATATCTTCCATTTCCGTCAACCTTAACGTAAATTGCTCAGTAAACATGTAGATATCATCTAATAAACCTTTTGGGATATCTACTTGCAACCCCCCAGGCCTGAAATAAGCTGCATGCATTCGTGCACCAGAGACTCGCTCATAAAATTCCATAAGCTTTTCTCGTTCTTCAAAAGCTCATAAAAAAGGAGTCATCGCTCCCACATCCATCGCATGACAACCTACAGCCAACAAATGATTTAAGATACGAGTAATTTCAGCAAAAAGTACCCGAATATACTGAGCCCGTTTTGGTATTTTGCAATTAAAAAGTTTTTCAATTGCTAAGCAATAACTATGTTCTTGTGCCATCATTGATACATAATCCAAACGATCAAAATAAGGTAGTGCTTGAACATAATTTTTGTATTCAATTAATTTCTCTGTGCCTCTGTGTAACAAACCTATATGAGGATCTGCCCGATTTACTATCTCACCGTTAAGTTCTAACACTAATCTTAATACGCCATGAGCTGCTGGATGCTGAGGGCCAAAGTTAATAGTGAAATTTTTTATTTTTCTTAATAAGTTTCTTTTTTTCAATGTCATTAGGTAATAATAGAATTGAACTATCAACTTTTTTCATTATAAGAAAAATACTCTACCAATTGAGCTAATTACCTTTAACAATTAATACCGTTTTTCGACTTTTAATGTTAGCGAATCTTCATTTTTGATAAACAGCATTTAAACACTCTCCTTCTGTAAGTTTAATTTTCCGTAGTTTTTTTTTAAAACTTCTAACATTATCCGATACCAAAAAATTGCCTAAAAGACAATATGATTGCGTCTAGTCGAACACTAACAACCCTCATTTTCAAAACAGAGACGACTTCATACGAGAACAGTAGTGACTAATCATTTTCATCGCTCATTAATTGTTCTTTATTTGGCTACGTTACTGAATACTAACAAAGTGATAGAAATTCCCAATTAAAAAGGTATCTATAATTAATTAATATCTTCCTCAGCAAAAGATAATAATTTAGTTTCGAAGATACCTATTGCTGGTATTAATATGATAAAAAATAAGAAATAAAATACTGTCGCAACTTGACCTACTATTACGTAGATATCTTTAACAGGTTTTTGACCGATTCAGCCTAACAATAAGAAATCAGCAACTAAAAGTCAATAGAAAATCTTGAAAAGAGGTCTAAAAGTTGTACTTCTAATTTCAGACGTATTTATAAATGGGATTAAAAATAGAACAAGAAGAGCTCCACCCATTGCTGCTACACCACCGAGCTTGTCCGGAATAGACCTTAAAACAGCATAAAATGGTAGAAAGTATCATTCAGGCACTATATGAGCAGGTGTTTGCATAGGATCTGCTGGTATATAATTATCTGGATGCCCTAGTGCGTTTGGAAAATAAAAAACAAAACCACCGAAAATAGTTAAAAAGCAAAAAAACGCAAATAAATCTTTTACCACAAAATAAGGGTAAAAAGGAATTTTGTCCCCTTTACTATCTACTCCTAACGGATTATTAGACCCATCTTTGTGTAGAAGTGCTAAATGAACTAAACTTAAAGCAGCAATCACAAATGGTAAAAAGAAATGCAAACTGAAAAATCTGTTCAAAGTCGCATTGTTCACAGTGAATCCTCCTCATAGTCAATCAACAATAGAATGACCTACAATAGGGATTGCAGTTACTAAGCTCGTAATTACAGTAGCACCTCAAAAACTCATCTGACCTCAAGGCAATACATATCCCATAAAAGCTGTACCCATCATCAAAATAAATATAAGAACGCCAGAACATCAAAGTAATTGCCGTGGGTGCATGTAAGAACCATAATATAAACCACGGAATATGTGGCAATATACAACGATGAAAAACATAGAGGCTCCGTTTGCGTGAATATAACGAATCAACCAACCGTTGTTTACATCACGCATAATGTGTTCTACGCTACTAAATGCGAGATCGATATGTGGAGTATAATGCATAGCTAAGAAAATTCCGGACAAAATTTGAATAACCAAACAAATCCCTGCGGAAGACCCAAAACTTCAAGCGTATGTTAGATTTAACGGACTTGGATAATGTATCAAATGCCCGTCTAACATAGATAATAAATAATTTCTACCTCATCTTATTGTTTTAACAACAAAAGAAGACATAAAGTTAGAGTTGCTATACTCATTTGAATAGCTTAAATTTATAAATTTACCAGAAATACTAGATCGCAGGTCGTAGCTCGAGCTCATAATGTTACCATAGATTTAAACTATTATTTTTTCAACAACCCCCGGACAACCGGTATAATACAGCTGAGCTATAAATCATTGGGTCCAGCCCTATCAAATGAGTTTTTTACCTAAACTAAACTTATCAACAGTTTATATATATTTCAAGAAAAAAGGGATTTGAACCCCTGACCTTTGGTTTTGAAAACCACTGTTCTGCCTACTGAACTATTTTCTTAGAAAATACATAGTTTAAAGATGTAAAATTGATAAAATCAGAATTATAAATAATTTAATGAATACCTCCTCATCAATATACGGTGATAAACAAGAATAATCACACAACATCTACAAAATGTCAATACCATGCCGCAGATTCAAAACCGAAATGATGAGTTGATGTAAAATGATTGTACACAATTCGTAGAAGAGACACTACCAAACAACAAGTACCGATGAACACGTGAAAACCATGGAAACCTGTAGCCATATAAAAACAAGAGCCAAAAACACTGTCATTAATGTTAAATGGTGCCTCTACATATTCTAGACCTTGTAATACAGTGAAAATTGTTGCTAATAATATAGTAAACAGCAATCCAATAATTGCTTGCTTTTTCGCTCGCACTATTATTGCATGATGTGCTCACGTAACTGTCGCACCTGAGCTTAAAAGGAAAAACGTATTAGTTAAAGGGATTCCTGAGGTTTGAATTGTTTGGATTGCTTCTGGGGGTCAAACGCCTCCTAAATTGAAAACCGGTGATAAACTCGAATGAAAAAAAGCCCAAAAAAAAGCAAAAAAGAACATAATTTCAGAAACAATGAATAATACCATCCCTAGTCTTAGACCTCGTTGAACAGGTACCGTATGCTGTTCTTCAAATGTAGCTTCTCTAATGATGTCTCGTCATCAAGTATACATAACGTATAGTAGCACAGAAAAACCGATTAACGCTAATTGCCCACCACCTAAAAACTTATTCATATATAAAACTGTACCTGACGTCATAAAGAATGCCCCTAAAGAGGCAACCAACGGCCAAGGGCTTGGGTCTACTAAATGCCAACTGTGTTTTGTCTTTAAATATTTAAAACGGATTTTGTTTCCCATCTTTTGTTAAAAGCTTTTAAAAAAAAGAAAATGAAGTTCTCTCAGTTGAATAGATTCTTCTAATGTTGATATATCTAAAAAAGAAATTGAAATAGAGTGCATAATCCGCAGCAGGTAATTAACCTTTTACAAGAATGACGAAGTTCGATATTTAATTCAACTCTAGTTTTGTCATAATATAATGATGGAATTGGATTGTTGGCAACGAAACTATAACAATGGGCATAAAACCGTGATTCACACCACAAATTTCGCTACACTGACCAAAAAAAACACCAAGACGTTTGATAAATAAATTTACCTGATTTAGTCGTCCTGGACACGCATCAATCTTTAAACCAAACGATGGTACTGTCCAACTGTGCAGTACATCGGCAGCACTTACTAAAAGACGTAAATGTGTATTTGTTGGTAAGATAACTCTTTTATTAGTTTCTAGTAACCTAAAATACCCTTGTTTAGTTGTAGGTAAACCATCTAAAGCCATCATATAGCAAACGTATTTCAAACTTTGTTCTTGTTTTTGGCAAGAATTAAATTCAGAAATTTCATAGCTTCAGAATCATTGGTGGCCTAAAATCTTTAGAGTCAATTCTGGTTCTGAAATCTCGTCCATTGCATACAGTAGAGTAAAAGAAGGGGTGGACAAAATTAGAAGTAATAAAGCCGGGATAGAAGTTCAAACGATTTCTAGCTCTTTTGAATGAACAAATTTTGAACTGAATTTGTTATTATACTCTATAAAGTAGTGTATGGTGTAGAACAATAACCAAGCGACAAATAAAACAATCACGGTTAATAAAAACATTAAATGTTTATTAAAAATCAAGATACCTTCCATGGAAATACTCGCAGGGTCAGATAAATAAGTTTGCCAAAGGGCTGGACTATCACAATGTGTTATAAAAACCATTTTTTTCTTAATCTATACAACATACGTTATCTTTGTAATTTTTTGTTGTATATTTTACATTTTTATACTTTGATCACAGAAAACTTAGTGGTTCTGCACGCGAGTTGCTTTTCCAAACGAAAAAGCGTCAAACACAACATAAAAAAAAAATAATGAGGATATTGCAGAAACATAAGAACCTCATGACGCAATTTTATTAAATATAAAATACGCATCAGGGTAATCTGGTATTCGTCTTGGCATACCGGCAACACCTAAGAAGTGCATTGGGAAAAAAGTTAAATTTACTCCAATGAAAAAACTTCAAAAATGAATTTTCCCTAGTATTTCAGAGTAACGAACACCCGTGATTTTTTCAAATCAAAAATAAAGCCCGCCAAGCATAGAAAAAACTGCCCCCATCGATAAAACATAATGGAAGTGCGCCACTACATAATAAGTATCATGTAAAGCTATATCTATCCCAGAGTTGGCAAGTACAACTCCAGTTACACCACCTACAGTGAATAGGAAAATAAAACCAATAGCGAAAAGACCAGGTGTTCTTAGATCTATAGATCCCCCTCATAAAGTTGCAAGCCAACTAAATATTTTAATACCTGTTGGTATAGCAATAATCATAGTAGCCGCTGTGAAATAAGCTCTAGTGTCTATATCTAACCCTACTGTAAACATATGGTGTGCCCACACAATAAAACCTAAAACACCGATAGAAAACATTGCATAAACCATACCAAGATAACCGAATATAGGTTTTTTTGCTGTACTAACTACAATATGGCTAATAATACCGAACCCAGGTAAAATCAGTATATAAACTTCTGGGTGCCCAAAAAATCAGAAAAGATGTTGAAACAATACGGGATCTCCGCCTCCCGCAGGGTCGAAGAAAGTAGTGTTAAAATTTCGATCTGTTAATAACATTGTAATTGCTCCTGCTAATACTGGTAAAGACAATAACAATAAAAATGCTGTGATTAAAACAGACCATACAAATAAAGGAAGATTATGAAAAGACAAACTCTTTACTCGCATGTTGAAAATTGTACAAATGAAATTGATAGCACCTAGAATAGAAGATGCACCTGATAAATGTAAACTAAATATTGCTAAATCTACAGCTCCACCAGAATGAGCTGTTGCACTAGATAGTGGGGGGTAAATAGTCCATCCAGTCCCTACACCAGCTTCCGTTAACATAGATGCAAACAGTAACAATAGCGAAGGCGGTAATAACCAAAAACTAATATTATTCATTCTTGGAAATGCCATATCTGGTGCACCAATCATTAAAGGAACGAATCAATTACCAAATCCTCCGATTAATGTTGGCATTACCATGAAAAAAATCATTAATATAGCGTGGCCTGTAACAATAACGTTATATAAATGATGATTATACTCTAAAAAACTGCTGTTAGGTTGAGCTAGTGTTATCCGAATGTACAGAGACAAAGCGGTCCCAGCAACTCCAGAAATTGCTCCAAATATTAGATACAAAGTTCCAATATCTTTATGGTTTGTTGAAAAAAGTCAACGAGTGGCAAATTTGTAAATAGGGCTTGATTGTCAATTGAATAATATCATTTTTATACTCCGAGTTATATTACGTCAAGTTAGAAGAAATTCAGAAAACAAAATCGTGTCGGTTTTTTTTGACCAAAAAAAGCTTAATACAAAAAGTAAGATGAAAATTTTAAAATCAATAAGAGTACCCCCTAACAATCAAAACTGTCGTATCCCTAAAATTAAAGTAAGACTTGCTAGGATTAAAAAAGTATAATGGTATAAATACCCTGTTTGTAACTTAGAAACGTATACGGCCTTTTTCGTTATGAGTGACGATAAACCCATAGGTCCGAAAACTTCAATTACCCCTCTATCAATTATTTTATAGGTAATAGTGTAGCTAAGAGTAAAAAAGAGTTGACTAATATACTCGTTATACACCTTGTCAAAGAACCACTTTTTATTGAAAAAGTTATAAATCTTTTTACCAAGAACAGACATTTTTAACTGAACGAGCAATTTGCTGCCAAATAGGTAAAGCATAAACGAAGATGTGGCACCCAAAAGACTCAAAATTACGGGTAATATCTTATAAATATGGGTTATAAATTCTGCATCTATTCTATTCATATTTTCAGTAGTTATAAAAATGGCGTTTCCTCAAAAATCAGTTCCAAAGCCAATAAGCATATCTTTAGCATAAAAACCTATCAATACACTAGGAATGACTAAAAGGAAGAGAGAAAGAGATATTTGATATGAGGAATCGTAGGCTGAACAAATTACAGACTTGTACCCGTTTGGTGCGGATAGAAATGTTAAATAAATCAATCGAGTTGAATAAAAAGCAGTAAGAAACGCACCTAAACTTCCTAAGACGTAACTAAAATGACCTTCTGAAGTGTATTTACCATAGGCAACTTCTAAAATGACATCTTTTGAATAAAACCCTGTTAAGAAAGGAAAACCAATAAGAGCAAGTGAACCAATAACCATCATAGAATATGTGAAGGGCACTAATTTTTTTAAACCCCCCATTTTACGCATATCTTGTTCATCTGCCACTGCGTGGATAATAGAACCAGCGCCTAGAAAAAGTAATGCTTTAAAAAAGGCATGATTTACTAAATGAAAAACCCCAACTGAATAATTAGATAATCCACAGGCAAAAACCATGTACCCTAATTGACTACATGTTGAATACGCAATGACTCGTTTTAAATCGTTTTGCAATAAACCAACAGTGGCAGCAAAAAATGCGGTACAAGCCCCTACGACCGTAACTAAACTAAGTATACTGGGTGTATATTCAAACAAAGGGGAAGTACGCGCAATCAAAAACACCCCGGCAGTAACCATTGTCGCTGCATGAATCAAAGCAGACACAGGGGTAGGCCCTTCCATAGCATCAGGTAGTCAAGTGTGTAAACCTAATTGAGCCGATTTACCTACAGCACCTATAAATAAGAAAAAACATATGATAGAAATCAAATCAAAGTTAAAACTTAAAAAATTGAAAAGCTTCCCGCTTAAAATGGGTGTTATAGCAAAAACTGTCGCGTAATCTACAGCTTTATATTCAACGAAAATAATTAAGATACCAATTACGAGTCCAAAATCCCCAACTCGATTTAAAACCATTGCTTTTATTGCTGCTTTGTTTGCTTGTATTCGAGTGAATCAAAAATTGATAAGCAAATAAGAACAAAGACCTACCCCCTCTCAACCGACGAACATTTGTATAAAATTATCGGCAGTAACTAAAATCAACATGAAAAACGTAAAAAGCGAAAGGTAGGACATAAATCTAGGAAGGTGTGGATCGTTAGCCATGTACTCAGTAGAATATAAATGTACTATCGAAGATACGAATGTGACAACACAACACATAACAACTGTTAAAGAGTCAAAAAAAAACCCTCAGTCTACATTTAACATTTCAGAATTAATTCACGGTACAAGTTTTATATATACACAAGAGTTTAGTAGTGACACTTCATAGAAAGCAAAAAGAGACATGAAAAAAGTAAGTAATAAACAAGTAACGGTTACACAACATGCCCCGAGAGGACCTAGTTTTCGGCCAAATAACCCAGCACAAAAAGATCCAATTAGTGGTAAGAAAATCAACAATAAATACATAAGAAGTTTTTAAATAATTAATTTAAAAACTTTTTTACTAAGAAAAAATTGTTATGGGCATAAATACAAAAAATTCTATTCAAAGATTACTCGACTCTAAAACCAAAAGTATCGTAAACAAAAAACAACTTTTAACATAACGCTTAAATTAGACTTATCTTCAATTAATAATGAAAGAGGGATTTGAACCCCCGACATTTGGATTATGATTCCAACGTTCTAACCAACTGAACTATTTCATTTATCACGCTGAAAAAACTTACGAGATCAGCCTACAAAACCTTGAAAAAGCATATAGAATGCCACTTTGTTTGCAAAAAGTCTTAACTACCGACCACATTTAGTCAACGGAGAGCTTATCTTAGCTTTAACCTTTATATAATAACAGATATCACACAACGCCGCATATTTGCTACCCCACTTTTCTTTTCAAGCACATCATGTTATAACCTGTCTTTGAATCTTTGCGCCGTTCTCAGAAAGTCACTTTTTGATCTATATTCGCGCGCCCGAAAAATACTATTTTAGGCCACTAAATTTTTTCAGGTACATATTTTTCTACATAGAAAAATGAAGATTATATTTGAAGATACTTTTTTCTCAAACTCATTATGGTTACACCACAAATATCTATCTTTATTTTGAAACTTTTAGATCCTAAAATATATATGGCACAAACTTTTTTAAAACTATTAGAAAACGTACTTGATCAAATGTTATCTTAAAAAATTTGTCAAAAGTGGGTATGATGAAATAGGAAGGCCCATTTAGTCGGCTTTTCTAAAAAATAAATGAAATAAAGATAGGTTTTTTTTACTTTATTTCATCTAGTATCAAAAATGAATTTAATCGAATATTACTTTTGGGTTGTAAAAAATAACGCGAATTATTCAAATGGGTTAGTTCTTATATTTATATTGTATGAAGTTTTCAAGGTAATGTTGTTTTCAAAAACAAATAATTGAAAAGCCAGATGTGCGTGTGTAGATCTGCGCCCACCTGCGCGAATACACGCGTGTCCACACCTACAGCCCCCCGCATGGATTCGCACACACACACCCCGGAGCGTAC
>Ga0307996_1000030_pt1 | contig 39515 bp, 50 predicted proteins | sample Davwhametageno35_FD_203143 | JGI IMG/M metagenome (GOLD analysis project Ga0307996, IMG submission 203143) | Marine microbial communities from Davis Island wharf, Antarctic Ocean - #35 | ecosystem: Environmental > Aquatic > Marine > Unclassified | place: Antarctic Ocean: Davis Island wharf...
AAGACAATCTCCTAAGTAAATTTTACTTAGGAGATTGTTTCTAGGAAATTGATACAGAGCAAAATACACCTGGATCTAATTCCATTTCAGCTAATAAATCAACAACAGATACCTCTGGGCCCGAAGAGATTTCTAAAATTCGCTTATGAGTTCGAATTTCAAAGTGTTCTCTCGAATCTTTATCTACGTGAGGTGATCTTAAAACACAATAAATTCGCTTAGAAGTTGGTAATGTTACCATTCCAATTGAATTTAATGATGTTGGACTTAAAGTTTGAGTAATTTTTCTACATGAAGAAACTAAAAGTTCATGATTAAAAGATTCTAATCTTATACGAACTTTTTCATTCGTTTTATTATTCATAAAATTTTTTAATTATTTAACAATTTTAGAAACTACACCTGCTCCAATCGTACGGCCACCTTCACGAATCGCAAATCGCATACCGTCTTCGATCGCAACTGGATAAATTAATTCAGCTGTCATTTTAATACGATCACCTGGTAATACCATTTCAACTGCTGATCCATCATCGGCAGTAAAATCTGTAATTGCACCAGTTACATCAGTTGTTCGAACATAGAATTGTGGACGGTAACCAGTGAAGAATGGAGTCGTACGACCACCTTCATCATTTGTTAAAACGTATACTTCTGATTCGAATACTGTATGTGGAGTAATTGTACCTGGTTGAGATAATACCATTCCACGTTCAATATCTTCACGAGTAACACCACGTAATAAAATACCTACATTATCTCCAGCAAAACCTTCGTCTAATGTTTTTTGGAACATTTCAATTCCAGTAATAGTTGTTGTTTGAGTGTCAGTTACACCAACAACCTCAACACTTTCACCTACTTTTACTATCCCTCTTTCAATACGACCTGTAGCAACAGTTCCTCGTCCAGTAATTGAGAATACATCTTCAATTGCCATTAAGAAAGTTTTTTCAGTATCACGTTCTGGTGTTGGAATATATTCATCAACAGCATCCATTAATGCGAAAATTTTATCAACCCAAGGGTTGTCACCACGTTTGATGTCTGGATTTGACGAAATAGCTTCAATTGCTTGTAATGCTGAACCTGGACAGATTGGAATATCATCACCTGGGAAATCGTAAGCAGATAATAACTCACGTACTTCTAATTCAACTAATTCTAATAATTCATCATCATCAACTTGATCTTGTTTGTTTAAGAATACAACAACATCAGGTACACCAACTTGTTTTGATAATAAGATATGCTCACGAGTTTGAGGCATTGGTCCATCAGCTGCTGAAACAACTAAGATAGCACCATCCATTTGTGCTGCTCCAGTAATCATGTTTTTAACATAATCTGCGTGACCTGGACAATCTACGTGTGCATAATGACGACTTTTTGTTTCGTATTCAACGTGTGCTGTATTAATAGTAATACCACGGGCACGTTCTTCAGGTGCTCCATCAATATCAGCATAATCTTTCATTGTAGAACCACCTTCTAACGATAAAGCTGCAGTAATTGCTGCTGTTAGTGTTGTTTTACCATGATCAACATGACCAATTGTTCCAATATTAACATGTGGTTTCGTACGTTCAAATTTTTCACGTGCCATTATAAAATTCCTTTAAGTTTTAAAAAATTACAATTAAATTTTTAGCTTGTAGCGAGATCAGTTTTTAGTTTGAATTGGAATTAATATCTAAAATGCGCAAAAGCCTTGTTTGCTTCCGCCATCTTATGAGTTTCTTCCTTTTTTTTAATAGTATTACCAATTTCATTTGCAGTGTCAATAATTTCATTTGCTAATTTGATTGACATGCTTCTTCCAACTCTTTGTTTCGAATATTGAATAATCCACCGTAATGAAAGATTTGTTGCTCTGAATCGGCTTACTTCAATAGGTACTTGATATGTTGATCCACCAATTCGTCGTGCTTTTACTTCCACAACAGGACTAGCTTTTCGGATTGCATTTTCAAATACTTTTAATGGATCATCATTTGTTTTTTTCTGAATGATCTCAAATGCATCATATACAATTTTTTTTGCAATTGTTTTTTTGCCTGATTTTAAAATTCGTGTGATAAGTAAACTAACTAAATAACTATTATAAATAGAATCAGTTTCTGGAAAACGTTTCTTTGAAATATTTCTACGTGACATAAAATATAATTACTGAATATTTTTATTTCATTTAATAAATTAGGATTTATTAAGCTTTTGGCTTTTTAACACCATATTTTGAACGACCTTGTCTTCTGTCTTGTACACCACCAGTATCTAATGCCCCACGGATAATATGATATCTTACACCTGGTAAATCTTTTACTCGACCACCACGAATTAAAACAACTGAATGTTCTTGTAAGTTGTGACCAATTCCAGGAATGTATGCGGTTACTTCAAAACCTGAAGTTAACCTAACCCGTGCAACTTTTCGGATAGCAGAGTTTGGTTTTTTTGGTGTTGTTGTATAAACTCGTGTGCAAACTCCTCGACGTTGAGGACAATTTACAAGAGCAGGTGATTTTGTTTTCTTTTTAATATTAATACGTCTTGAACGAACTAATTGCTGAATAGTTGGCATAAAAGTTTTAAAGTATTTTTAAATATGTTATTGATCAGTTGAGCTTAAACCATATTTTTTCATGAATCGTTCAACTCGTCCTTCACTATCAATCATAACTTGTGATTTTGTGTAGAATGGGTGATTTGCTAACCACATATCAACCTGAAGTTCTGGTTTCGTAGAACCAATTAAACCCAAAGGTTTTCCATCACATAGAATCGGCGTTTCTGAAAACCATTCAGGATGTAAATCTTGTTTCGGCATAATATTTTTTGATAAAATTTTAACGTTTTGAGTATTGAGGAGCTTTTCTTGCTTTTCGTAAACCATATTTTTTACGTTCTTTAATTCGTGAATCACGAGTTAAAAATCCATGTGGTTTTAAGCTTATTCTATGTTGCTCATTTATTTTACATAGTTGTCTTGCAACCCCCAATTGAATTGCGCTTGCTTGTCCAGTAAGGCCACCACCTTTTACAAATGCAACGATATCAAATTGAGAATCTAGTTTTACAGTTTTCAATGGCGCGAAAACAGTTGATAGATATGTATCGTTGTATTGTAAATATTGATTTCCAGAAATTTTATTGATTATAACATTTCCCTCACCTGGTACTAAGAAAACTCTTGCAACAGCTTGTTTTCGTTTTCCAAGTCCAATATCAGTTTTTTGAAAAGTTAACTTTGTCATAAGTATTTCGTGTTATTTTATTTCCTTATTGTTGAAATTTAATTATACCTAGTATTTTATAAATTTAAAATAGTACGAATAGTAAAATTTCTTTCCTATCCAATTTTAAGACTTGAATATAAATCTTTAACATCAATTTCAATCGGGTTTTGAGCTTGATGAACATGGCTTTCATCATTAAAGATCTTTAATCGTGTCATTAATCGTTTCGCTTCGGTTTGTGATAACATTCGTTTCACTGCTCGTTCAATTGTAAATTTTGGAAGACAATCTACAACGTTTCGAATTTTTAATGAGCTACCTGGACGACCCGGATTTCGAACAAGATAATGTTTACTTGTTTCATTTAACACAATTGCATCTGCATTAATTAAAACGACATAATCGCCTGTATCTACAGATGGATGATATTGTGATTTGTTTTTACCTTTCAGTAAACCTGTAATTATAGTTGCTAGTCGACCTAATGTTTGTCCACTGCAATCAATAAGATACCAATTACGGTTCTTATAATCTTTAGTTGGTAAGAATGTTTTATTTAGTGAGTTCATAATTTTTTGTAATAACTAAAAATAAGCATATCTAAGCATTATCGTAAGATGATACCTAATTTATTTTTTAATGTCGAAAAAACTTCAATAGATGATTTTCGACCAAAGTTTTTTAGTTCTTGAAGTTTTTCAGGCGAATATTGTAATAAATCTCCAACTGTATTGATTTGAGCTTTCTTTAAACAATTATAAGCTCGAACCGATAATTGTAATTCTTCAATTGCAATATTCGTATATGGTTCAATACTTATAGATTGAATTTTAGGTTTTGATTTATTAATTTTAGTCGCTTGTTTATTTTCAACTAATAAACTAAATAAATCAATTGTAACCTGAGCTGCTGATTTAAATGCTTCATCTGGTGAAATACTACCATTTGTCCAAATATCTAAAAATAACCGTTCCGTTATGTTATTTGCATTATCATAAACGTTTTCGATTTTGAAATCGACTTTTTGGACAGGCATAAAAATTGTATCAAGTTGCAGATAATTTTCATCATCTTCTAAAAAAGTTTGGGATGCTAATTTATATCCAGTACCATATTCAAACTTAAATTCAATTTCAATTACATTTGCAGTTGAAATTGTCATAATATAATGGTTTGGATTTACAAGCTCTAAATCCGATGGTAACTGAATTAAATCGGCTGTAACTACGATTGGTCCTTGAATTTTTAAACGACCAAATTGAGGTGATTGAGGATTACCACGTAAGATAACTCCTTTTAAATTTAGCAAAATTTCCAGAATATCTTCACGAACACCAGGAATCGTTGAAAATTCATGACTCACTCCTGCAATTCGAACGGCGGTAATTGCAACCCCACCTAAGTCATTTAAAAGCACTCGTCGTAATTGATTACCGATAGTGATTCCTTGACCGGATTTTAAAGAATTTATTAAAAATTGTCCATGACAAGCCCCTGATTCGATCTTGTCCGATTTAAGGCATTTTACTGAAATGTTATTTATCATTTGATTTTTTAAAACTAAACGCTAAACGCGACGACGTTTAGGAGGTCGACAACCGTTATGTGGAACGGATGTGATATCCTGAATTGATGTTATTTCTAACCCTGCTCCTTCAATGGCTCTAATCGCAGTTTCACGACCTGATCCTTGGCCTTTTACTAAAATGTCCACACTTTTGATTCCAATATTGGCTGCTTCAAGCGCTGCTTTCTCAGCAGCAGTTTGAGCTGCAAAAGGTGTACTTTTTCGTGCTCCTTTAAATCCTGAACTTCCGGCAGATGCCCATGCAACAGTATCACCATTTACATTTGTAATAGTTACAATTGTATTATTAAACGTTGACTGAATATGGACAACACCATTTCTTAAATTACTTTTATCTTTTCTAATTGCTGATTTTCTAGTTGTTTGTGGCATATAAAAATTTCAAATAAATCCAATACTACTATAAAATTATTGTTTCTTACCCGTAACAGTCTTCTTTGCACCACGTCGACCACGTGCATTTGTTCGAGTTCGTTGACCTCGAGCGGGTAAACTATTTCGGTGTCGTTTTCCGCGATAACAGTTTATTTCATTTAATCGTTTAATATTTAAACCATTAAATCTTCTTAGATCACCTTCTAATTTTAAATCAGCATTTTCTAAGGTTTGACGTAATGCAACTGCTTGTTCTGTTGTTAAATCATAAACACGTGTATCTGAATCAATTTCTGCAATTTCAACAAGCTTTTTTGCAGATGTAAGGCCAATTCCATGAATATAAGTTAATGCATACGCAACTTTTTTATTTCTTGGTAAATCAACACCAACTAATCTTACCATTTTATAAACTCCTTTATAATATTATCCTTGACGTTGCTTATGTTTTGGATTGGTACAAATGACCATAATTTTACCATGTCTCTTAATAACGCGACATTTGTCACACATTTTTTTTACTGAAGGACGAACTTTCATGTTTTGATTTTTAAATAATAATTTTTAGTTTATCGATACATATCTGTATAAATCTCGGAGAAGTAAATATTACTAACTTCGCGTTTTAGATCTAGAACTACACCACCTAAAATTAAGAAGGATGTGGTACTTAAACCATTTAAACTTGTAATATTTAAGGTAGATTCAATAAAATTAGGAATAATTGTTATGAATGCAAGTAATGTAGCACCCAGTAATGTAATTCTTTGTATCTCTTGTTTTAAATAAAAGATTGTTTGAACGCCAGGTCGAACACCAGGAATTTTAACGGCTGATTTTTGAAGCTGATCTGAAATATCTTTTGGATTCAATACAATCGATGAATAGAATGAACTAAAGGCTAAGATTAAAACAAAATAACCTATCCAATAAATCCATTTGAAATTGGTAAGAAAACTTAAGGATTGAAAGATACCTAAAGTAATAAGATAATTTGGAAGAACTAAAAAACTAGTTGTTAAAATAATTGGCATTACACCAGCTTGATTAAATCGCAATGGAAGATAACTTATATTATCATCTTCATAACCGTCATACTGCGCTGATGCGCGGCTTAAACGTTTGGATGAAATTAAGTTAATATTGAGAGTAGAGTTCTGTAGTAAAACAATAGCATAGAGTGCAAACAAAATTAAAATTCCAAGTCCAAACATAGATATTACGGACAGAACCATAGTGTTGTCACTATTTTCAGTGGCTATCTTACTAATAAGGTTTGGTAAATTTGACACAATATTTGTATAAACTAATAAAGATGTCCCATTCCCTAAACCATAATCGGTGATGACTTCACTTAACCATAAAACAATCATTGCTCCTGCAGTTAACCATATCACAATTTGACTTGCCAAAACAATATTCCAATCGAATAATACGGGACGAAGATATAATGTCACCCCAATACTTTGAACGATTGCTAAAATTACAGTAATATTTCGTGTTAAACGACTGATTTCACGTCGACCTTGGAAATCACCTTCTTTTTGTAACTTGGCTAATTGTGGAGAAAAACCAATCAGAAATTGAAGAATAATAGTTGCATTAATGGCTGGAAAAATATTTAAAGTAAACAACCCAATAATAAAAATCTTATCTCCTAAAAATGTACGTATCAAATTTTTAGCAACTAAATTCTGTTGAATCGAAAATGCTAAATCATTATGATTAATTCCAGGAACTGGAAGAAATGTACCACTTCGAATAAATAGAAGTATTATTGAAGTAATAAAAATACGCGGTAATAAAATTTTTATAAGTCTCCAACTAATTTTAATTATCACAGTTTATTTTTTTTAGATTTTATAAATTATTTTTAATTCAAGTCACGGATTTTTGCGACCTGTGATTTAGTTGTTAAATTCTGTAAGGCACAAATAGATGCTCTTGCATTATTTAATAAATTATTTGATCCTAATTGTTTCGCAATTACATTTTTGACACCGGCAACTTCTAATACAATACGAACTGCTCCACCTGCAATTACACCTGAACCCTCAATAGACGGTCGCATAATTACTTTACATGCTCCAAAATTTCCAGTTACATTATGTGGAATACTTAGAGATTTTGTAATTGGTAATTCAATTAAATTTTTGTAACCATCAGCTTTTGCTTTTTTAAAAGCATTTACTACGTCATCAGCTTTAGCAACACCAACACCAACTTGTCCTTTCTCATCACCAATTACAACAATTGCACGGAAACTTAGTTTTTTACCACCTTTTGTTACCTTTGAAACTCGACTAATTTTGATTAATCGTTCGGCAAATTTTGGTTTGTTCCGTGAATTTTTTCTATTATTTTTTTTTTCAGTGCTCATAATTGTTTACAAATTTTGAAATTAAAATTTTAATCCACCTGCTCTTGCGCCATCTGCTAAAGCTTTTATACGACCATGATATAGATAAGGACCACGATCAAAAACAATTTTTGTAATGTTTTGTTTTAAACTTAGTTCAGCTAATTTTTCTCCAATAAGTCTAGAGGCGTCACAAGTACGTCCAGTAGATAAATTAAGTTTAATGGAACGGTCTAATGTTGAACAAGTTAATAATGTTTTTGAAGTTGTATCATCAATAATTTGTGCATAAATATTCTCATTCGAACGATAAACAGATAAACGTGGTCGTTCTTGTGTACCTTTGATGTTACCACGTAATGCTTGACGTTTTAGTTTTTGATATTTATTCGGTTTTAATTTTTTGTTTTTGTTTTTTAACTTTAATAAAGTCCGTCTAGAAAGTTTCATAATTTTGTGGGGGTTTAATATAAAATTTTGAGAATTCAATAAAAAAGTCGAAAGGGTTATTTTCCAGCTTTTCCAGCTTTACGAAGAACTTGTTCATTTTTATAAAGAATTCCTTTTCCCTTATAAGGTTCTGGTCGTCGCCAAGCACGTATGTTGGCAGCAAATAAACCTAATAATTCTTTATCACATGATTTTAGATTGATTGTCGTATTTTGAACAACTTCCACAGAAACAGTTTCTGGAATATCAATCTTCACGGGATGACTATAACCTAAACTTAAAACAATTTCTTTCCCTTGAACTACTGCTCGATAACCTACACCTTTTAAAACTAAAGTTAGGTCAAACTGTTCCGAAACTCCAACAATCATATTGTTGATTAATGTTCGATATAATCCATGCATCGAACGAAGATTTCGCGTAGCACTTTCGACACTTACTCTTAAAGTTGTTCCGTCTTGTTGAATTGCAATTGTATCAGGAATGACAATTGCTAAGGTTCCAAATTTCCCTTTTACAGTCATATCTGAACCGTTCAAATTTACATCAACATTAGCAGGGATAGTAATTGGTAATTTTCCTATACGTGACATTTTTGAAACTCCTTATTTACCAAATATAACATAATACTTCACCACCAATACCAAGTTCTTTTGCTTTTAGGTTTGTCATTACACCGCGTGATGTTGACATAATAGCAATTCCTAAATTATCTAAAACTTTTGGTAATTCTTTTGAATTTGCGTAAACACGCAAACCTGGTTTACTCACTCGTTTAATTTCAGTAATTACCGAGTTTCTAGATTTTCCTGTATATTTTAAAGACAGTAATAAGTATTGTCGATTACTTTCTTCGTAATTTTCAACACCTACAATAAACCCTTCATTTTTTAAAATATCTGCAATACCTACCGACATCTTTGTAACAGGGATTTGAACGATTTGATGTTTTACCATCGTAGCATTGCGAATTCTTGTTAACATATCTGAAATCGTATCTGTTACCACAATTTTCTCCTTATCAAATATATTTTTATTTATTCTTGTGACCAACGTTTCCGCTTTAAATGTCTCTTACGATCCCAAACTTGACTTACTTCCGAGAATGACGAATATTTATCATAATATCCACAATCATTTAATGGGAATCGTAAGAATTTGAAAAGAATCATTCCATTTAAAATTTTATCCATTGATGTAGACTGGTATTTTGGAGAAGATTGCTCTAAAACAATTGTAATTGTACATCCGCGTGCTTGGTCTACATCATCATAATTGATTTCAGGAAAAATTAATTGTTCCTTTAAACCAAATGTATAATTTCCAGCTTTATCAAAACTACGTAACGATAAACCACGGAAATCACGAATTTGCGCGAACGTAAAGAATAATAACTTTGTTAAAAAAGCATACATCTTTTCGCCTCGTAAGGTCACACTTAAGCCTAATTCCATATCTTCACGAATCTTAAATCCAGCAATCGCTTTTTTAGATCTCGTAATAAGAGGTTTTTGGCCACTAATACGTTCGAATTCTTCAATATTTTTTTTCAGAATACTTGTATTTTGCGCTGCTAATCCAAGACCGCGATTAATTTGAATTTTTTTTAATTTAGGAACTGTATGAGGATTTTTAAATCGAGAAGGACTATTATTTATTAGAATTGGTTTGATACCTTCTTCATATTCTTTTTTTATATCTTCCAATAGATTATGAATATCACCAATTTCTTCTAATGAATGTTGATTTAGCATAGTAAGTTCTATTTAATTTATTTTTACATTGGAATGATGAATAGGAGCTTCAAATTGCTTAATTTCACCTATCTCATTCTCTGCAGTGGGTTTCACATGTTTAAATTTAAAATTAATACCTTGGACAACCACTTTTTGTCCTTTTTTGTCTACCTTAATAACTTCTCCGGTTTCATTTTTATGAAAACCAGAAATAATTGTTACTTGGTCACCAACGTTTATATGACCTTTTTTCTTTTGTGCCATCTATAAAACCTCCGGAGCTAATGAAACAATTTTTGAAAGATTTTTATCACGAATTTCACGGGCCACTGGACCAAATACTCTTGTGCCACGTGGGTTATTTTCAGGAGTTACAATTACTGCAGCATTATCATCAAATCTAATATACATACCGTCTTGTCGACGAATAGTTTTTTTAGTTCGTACAATAATTGCTTTCACTACATCAGAACGTTTGATAGGCATGTTTGGAATTGCTTCTTTCACAACGGCAATAATAGTATCACCAATTTCAGCATATTTCTTATTTCCACCTAATATTCGAATACACATTACTTTTTTCGCACCTGTATTATCAGCTACGGTTAAAATTGTTTGAGGATAAATCATAAAATACTATTTAACTGATTAACGATGATTTTGAAAGAATTTCAACTAACTTCCAACGCTTTCTTTTACTTAGCGGTCGACATTCTTGAACTAATACTTTATCTCCGATGTTGCATGTTCCCATTTCATCATGAGCTAAGTATTTTTTAGTTTTGATCAATGTTTTAGCATACATTGGATGCGGGTATCGATTTTCAACCTTGACTACAATTGTTTTTTGCATCTTATTGCTAATTACAATACCAACTTGTTGTTTCACTGGCATTTGTTAACTCCTTAATTGCGAATTATTTATTAATTTCGTCTGTTTGCTCTACGTTTTCTAACCGTGATGTTAAAAGAGTTTTTAAATGAGCTAAATGACGTTTTGTATATTTTATGTCATGTGATTTTAAAGTTTGTCGTGTCGCCTTTTTAAACCGTAAATTAAATAATTTGCTTTCGGTTTCAATAATCGCTTCTGAGATTTCTACATTTGAAAGTGAAAGAATGTCAGTAAATTTAGGTAAACTCATAGCTTATTTAATAGTGTCTTTATTAATAAATTTTGTTTTTAAGGGTAATTTATAAGCAGCTAACGATAATGCAGCTTTTGCAACTTCTTCCGGAACGGAACTAATTTCAAAAATAATTGTTCCAGGCTTAACTACAGCTACCCAATAATCTACAGCACCTTTACCAGATCCCATTCGTGATTCTGCAGCTCGCGCAGTAACACTTTTATCTGGGAAAATCCGAATCCACAATTTCGCTCCACGTTTTGTATAGCGGGTAATTGTTCGTCGAGACGCTTCAATTTGACGTGAGGTAATCCAGGTTGGTTCTAAGGCTTGTAAAGCAAAACTACCAAAGCAAATTTCATTACCACGTGTTGCTTTTCCTCGCATACGTCCACGGTGATATTTTCTATATTTTGTTCTTTTTGGACTTAACATAACACATTAATGTAATAAAAATATAAACTGTCTTAATAAATCTTATTTATTTCGATAAAATTTCACTTTTGAAAAGCCAAATTTTAATTCCTAAAACGCCATAGATTGTATTGGCTTCTGTGGTTGCATAATCAATATCTGCACGTAACGTTTGTAGAGGAACACGTCCTTCACGAAGCCATTCACTTCGTGCAATTTCTGCACCATTTAAACGTCCCGAAACTTGGATTTTAATCCCATTTACATTTTGTCGTTGCGCCCGTTGTAGAATAGTTCGAGTAGCACGTCTAAATGCAATCCGTTTTTCTAATTGTTCTGCAACTAAATCTGCTAAAAGTTTCGCTTCTAAATCAACAAATTCAATTTCTGAAACTTTAATTGTTAATTGACGACCTGCAGGTAATAATTTTTTAAGATTCTTTAATAGATTTTTCAATCCATTACCCATATCATCTACTAAAATTCCTGGTTTTCCAGTTTCAATAGTTAATTGGATATGATCTTTTAATACATTTCGATAAATTTTGACCTTTGAAATATAATTCGCTCTTGAAATTTTATTTATATAAGTTCGAATTTTATCATCTTCTTCTAAAATGCTAGCGTACTGATTAAAATTAGCATACCATACAGATTGGTGTTCTTGTGTAATACCTAATCGAAACCCTAAAGGATGTGTTTTTTGACCCATATACGAATTCTTTTAATTTAAAATCATAAATTTATAATTTAAGTGGCTTCTTTCATCACAACTGTAATGTGACAAGTTGGTTTTAAAATTTTATATGCGCGACCTTGTGCACGAGGACGAATTCTTTTTAATTTTGGTCCTTCATCTGCGAAAATTTCGTCAATAATTAGTTTCTTTTTATCTAATCCATAATTATGTTTCGCATTGGCAGCTGCAGAATGAACTACTTGCCAAATCGGCCCACCAGCATCGTACGGTAAAAATTCTAAAATCATTAAAGCTTCTTGGTATGAGCGACCTCGAATTTGATCGATCACTCGTCTAATTTTGTGCGGAGACATCCGAATATATTTTGCTACTGCTTTTACTGATTGCTCGTTCGCCATAGTAAGTTAATTAATACATGTATTTCTAATTTATAAAAGTAACTTTCTGTTAGTAAAATCCAAGGTTACCATAAAGGTTCAGGTTTTTTAACCGGAAGTTTGGTTGTGTACAAGAATTTAATCGTTATATAACTAAATGGTTCTAAATTTGGAATATTTTTTGCTAAAAATTTATTCGTTTTGGATTCTTGGTGAATGTAAATTTCATCAATCCAAATATCAAAAAAATCGATAGAAAAATTATTTTGTAAATAAAGAACAGGTGAATAAATAATAGCTAATAGATTATCCCGTTCAGTAGGTTTTGATTTTAAAGAATACATAATATCATCAATAACATGATAAAAATATTTATTCTGAAAATTATTTAACATAATTTTATTAACTACTGATAATTCCTGATCATATTTTATGTAAAACGTTTTTGATTTAATTTCATTTAAATTAGGATAGGAATGTGTCCAACGAGTGAATAATTGTCGACCTTCATAAGGCAATTTTAATTTTTCATTCATCTCAATCCGTTCCAGATCTGTAAAACTTTTTTTATCCAGAGATAAGGATATCCAGTCTCCTACCGCAGTTTCATTTTGCAGATAGACATCATTTTTAGTTTCTTTTTTTCTATCTTTCTGTCTATTGTAAATTGACGATTCTTCCATACATTTACATTGACGTTCATGTAAGGTTTTAGTGGTTATTGGATCTCCAATGACTTGTACAAGATAACGAAATAGATTCAAATTCATTAGTTTCAAATAATGATTAGTTTCAAATAATTAACGTTGTGCTTTTCTATCAGCTTTAATATGAGTTTTGAAATTTCTTGTTGAGACAAATTCACCTAATTTGTGTCCTACTAATTGATCCGAAATGAAAATAGGTACATGCTGTTTTCCATTATAAACTGCAATTGTGAACCCAACCATATTTGGTAAAATTGTTGAAGATCTTGACCAAGTAGTGATTGTCTCTTTTTTATCCGCCGCATTCATCTTATCAATTTTTTTTAATAAATGATAAGCAACAAAGGGACTTTTTTTTAATGATCTTGCCATTTTTGAAATCTTTTTGTTAATAATCTTAAATAATTATGCTATACACGTCGTCGAAGAATATAATCATCACTTAATTTCTTTTTCTTTCGTGTTTTAATACCTAACGCAGGTTTACCCCATGGTGTTAATGGACGTGTCCGTCCAATCGGTGCTCGTCCTTCACCACCACCGTGTGGATGGTCACATGGATTCATTACTGATCCACGAACGGTTGGACGTTTTCCAAGCCAACGAGTTCTACCAGCTTTCCCACTTTGAACTAAAAATGCATCATTATTACCAATTTCACCAATTGTGGCAAAACATTCTTTTCGTAATAATCGAATTTCTTTCGATGGTAAACGTAAGGTAACGTAATCACCTTCTTTCGCCAAAATTTTTGCCGATGTACCAGCTGCACGAACAAGTTGTCCACCTCTATTTGGAATTAATTCAAGATTATGAACTGAAGTACCTAAAGGAATTTCGTTTAACGATAATGTATTCCCAACCGTTAATGGAGACCCAGATCCTGATAAAATTGTGTCACCAACTTGCAATCCTTTTGGATGTAAAATATAACGTTTTTCCCCATCGGTATAACAAATTAATGCAATTCGTGCATTTCGATTTGGATCATATTCAATGGCTGTTACAGTTCCGTTGATTCCATACTTGTTACGGTTAAAATCAATGGCACGATAGCGTCGTTTATGACCACCACCACGATGTCGAATAGTAATCACACCACGGTTATTACGTCCTTTGTTACGGTGATTTTTTCGAATCAAGCTTTTTTCTGGTGTAGCTTTTGTAATTTCGGTAAAAGCTGAAAGAGCACGATGCCGTGTTCCGGGTGTATATGATTTATAAAGACGGATACTCATAAACTTTTCTTTTTATATTTATTAATTTTCGGTAAATAAGTCTATTACATCACCTTTTGCTAAACTTACAATCGCTTTCTTATATTGTGGTTTCCACCCAACATATTTTCCTACACGTTTCTTTTTACGAGGAAGGCGACAACTATTAACTTTGATAACTTTTACATCAAATAAATATTCAATTGTATTTTTAATCGTAATTTTATCAGAATTGCGATCGACAATAAAACTATATTGATTGTTTTCTAAAAGTCTTGTTGCTTTGTCAGTTATAAGAGGATATTTAATAATATTTGGCGTAACATTTGAATTAACCACAATACGTCTCCTTTATATCATTTATTGACAATGAACTTAATATAATTTGCTTCGCTTTTAAAACACTAAGAGTGTTTAGATTCGAGGCTAAAATTAATTCCACATTTTTAAGATTTTTCGTTGCTAATTTCAATGGAAGTGTTTTTTTTGAAACAACTAATAAAACTTTTTGATTCGAATTAATATTACAGTCATCACACATTTTTACAAAACTCTTCGTTTTTGGTTCCGTAAGTGTATTTTCTAAATCTTCAATGACGATAACATTATTTTTCTTGTTATATAATAAAGTTTGCAACGCTAATTGACGTTCTTTTTTATTTAACTTTAAGGTAACTGATTTTGGTTTAGGCCCAAAAATTACACCCCCACCTTTCCATAATGGTGATCTATTAGAACCAGCTCGTGCACGTCCGGTTCCTTTTTGTTGCCATGGTTTTGCACCCCCACCTCGAACTTCACTTCGAGTCTTTGTGGATACGGTACCTTGTCGTTTCGAATTTAAATGTCTTACAACATCTTTATGTAATACGTAATTCCCTGATTTCTCAAGAATATTTAATGTTAATTCGTGCGTCGAATCCAACGGTTTTCCAGTTATATCTAATGGAATATATTTTATAAATTTTTGAACAGTCATACTTAATTTTGCTAATATAATTTTCTTAATTAGAAGGAGTAATACTTAATAAATTTCCAGGTTTTCCAGGAACGGATCCTTTGATAATTAAAATATTTTCTTCTGAACTTAATTGAATAACTTTCAGCTTTTTAATCGTTGTAAGTTTATTTCCTAATTGACCAGCCATTTTTTTACCTGGCAAAACACGTCCTGGTGTTGTACCCATACCAATCGAACCAGGTGCTCGATGATTTTTAGAACCGTGTGTCATTGGACCACGTGTGAAGTTATAACGTTTTTGTAATCCAGAAAATCCTTTACCAACAGTCTTACCTTTAATATTTACTAATTGATTGATCGAAAGTAAATCGACATTTAAGACTTGACCAACTTCAAATTCATCAACATTATCGATTCGAAACTCTTTCAAATACTTTAACGGTTGAATATTTGACTTTTGTAAATGACCTAATTCTGATTGGGTTAACGATTTATTTGAAGTATTGCTATACCCAACTTGAATAGCGTTATAACCATCTTTCATTTCTGTCTTGATTTGCGTTATGATACAAGGTCCAACTTTTAGAATTGTAACAGGAATAATATTCCCTGACTCATCAAAAATTTGTGTCATACCGATTTTATTACCTAATAAACCTATACTCACGATAGTCCTCCCAATATTTTTATTATGTTTCATTCACACAGCGTCGATTCAAGATTAGAATTTAATAAACTAATTCAAATTAGTAAATTATAACTCTAGTTTAAAAGCGTTCTAATTCTTTTGTCCATATAAGGTATATTAACACTATTATTTTAAAAAAGGTAACCATTTTTAAATCCTACTATTTCAAACTAACAATTTGAACTAAATGATTGGCCCCATTGAGACTTGATATTGCTTTATTTCAAGCGAACTTACAAACTGTAAAATTCCATTACTTAGCAATTTTTACAAACCATTTAACAGTAAATACACACTCTTATTTTAAAAAAATTACTACGGATATTCCTCTTCCGAAAGTAGAGGAAACAATTTATAATTATAAATAAAGTAGATAGTTAAATAAATTTTAGGAGAAAAAACTATGTCAAAAGTTGTTGGAATTGATTTAGGTACAACAAATTCAGTGGTTGCGGCAATTGAAGGTGGGCAACCAAGTGTTATTATCAATAGTGAAGGGTTACGTACAACTCCTTCAATTGTAGCATATACAAAAAAACAAGAATTATTAGTGGGTCAAATTGCAAAACGCCAAGCTGTAATTAATCCAGAAAATACATTCTTTTCAGTGAAACGATTTATTGGTTCAAAAGAAACAGAAGTTTCAGCAGAAGCAAGACAGTTACCTTATTCGATTACAAATGATTCGAATGATAATATTAAGGTTAAATGTCCAGCATTAGGAAAAGAATTTAGTCCAGAAGAAGTTTCTGCTCAAATTTTACGAAAATTAATTAATGATGCATCGGAATATTTAAAGCAAGACGTAAAACAAGCTGTTATTACTGTGCCAGCTTACTTTAATGACTCTCAACGTCAAGCAACAATGGATGCTGGGAAAATCGCAGGAGTTGAAGTTTTAAGAATTCTTAATGAACCAACAGCTGCATCTTTAGCATATGGATTAGATAAAAAACAAAATGAAACAATTTTAGTATTTGATCTAGGTGGTGGAACATTTGATGTTTCAATTTTAGAAGTTGGTGATGGAATTTTTGAAGTTTTATCAACAGCGGGAGATACAAAATTAGGTGGTGATGATTTTGATAAAGTATTAGTAAATTGGTTAATCAAAAACTTTAATGAAAAAGAAGGTATTGATTTATCAACAGATATTCAAGCATTACAACGTTTAACAGAAGCAGCTGAAAAAGCGAAAATGGAATTATCAACTGTGGAAGAAACAAAAATTTCGTTACCATTTATCACTGCGGATGCAGCTGGACCAAAACATATTGATCAAGAATTAACACGTGATCTATTTGAAAAATTATGTGAAAATTTAATTGAACGTTGTCGAATTCCAGTTGAAAAATCAATTAATGACGCTAGATTAGATAAATCAGATATCGATGAGATTGTTTTAGTTGGTGGTTCGACACGTATCCCAGCGATTCAAAATTTAGTGGAATCGTTAACTGGTAAAAAACCAAACCAATCGGTGAATCCAGATGAAGTAGTTGCAATTGGAGCTGCAGTTCAAGCTGGAATTTTAGCTGGTGAAATTAAAGATATTTTATTATTAGATGTAACACCACTTTCATTAGGTGTAGAAACACTTGGTGGTGTAATGACAAAAATTATTGCACGAAATACAACTATTCCTGTGAAAAAATCAGAAATGTTTTCAACTGCAGTAGATAATCAAACAAATGTTGAAATTCATATTTTACAAGGTGAACGAGAATTAGTTTCAGCTAATAAAAGTCTTGGAAACTTCCGATTAGATGGTATTCCTGCTGGAAATCGAGGAGTTCCACAAATCGAAGTAACGTTCGATATCGATGTAGATGGAATTTTATCCGTAACCGCAAAAGAAAAAGAAACCGGTGTGGAACAATTTGTAACGATTCAAGGTGCTTCAACATTAAGTGAAGATGAAGTTCAAGCGATGTTAGATGAAGCAGAAAAAAATGCAGCAGCTGACAAAATTAAACGAGAAAACATTGATTTAAAAAATCAAGCCGAGTTACTATGTTCAGAAGTTGAAAAAGAACTTACAACTTCAACTCTTTCAGAAGACGAACAACAAGAAGTTAACACATTAATTGGTGAAATTAAACAAACCATTCAAGATGATAATATTGATAGTTTAAAACTATTAATCGAAGATCTAAAAGAAAAATTAAACGGAATGAAATCAAGTGATACTGTAAATACGTAAAAAATAAAAAAATGTAACGTCATTGATAACTTTATTAATGACGTTATAGTATATCTTAGTAAGATTGATTTCCAAATTTTTAACCCCAGTATAATTATTTTGTTGCAAAAGATTGTTAATAGAACCTTGGGCTTTTGCAACAAATTTTTAGTTGATCAAAACTTATAAGATTCAAAAACTAAGACTGTAATCATTTCGAGTTAGTTAAGAAACCCAACCATAACTATGTAAACCTTTGCCTAAAAAATTCACTCCTAAGTAACAAATCCAAATTACGAAAAAGCCCAAACCACCTAAGATAGCAGTTTTCTTTCCTTCCCAGCCTTTAGTAATACGAGCATGAAGATACGTTGCAAAAACTAACCACGTTATTAATGCCCACGTTTCTTTTGGATCCCAACTCCAATATGAACCCCAGGCTTCATTCGCCCAAACTCCACCCGAAATAATACCAATCGTTAAGAACGGAAACCCTAACCCAATGATTCGATAACCCCAGTTATCGATACTTTGTAATAATTTTAATTTTCCAAAGTCCGAAACTTCCGAAGATGACGAAATTAATTTTGCTTCATAATAATCTAACATCACGTTATAAAACGCTGATGAAGAGTTATCGGTCGATTTTAAATCAACATCTTTATAACCTGAAATGACTAGAAATAAGATGCATAGTAAGGAACCCATAATTAAAGTTCCATAACTTAATAACATCATACTTACATGCATCATTAACCAATTCGATTGTAACGCGGGAACTAATGGACTTGATTTTTGCATTTCAGGAGAAAGTGTCAGATTTGCAAATCCACTAATTAACAAAGTAATTGGAACAACAATAGCGCCAATTAAACGGCTACTTGTTTTTGTTTCAATATATAAATAAGCTGCTAACAAGATCCAAGTTAAAAACAGCAACGATTCATACAAGTTACTTAATGGGAAGTAACCTGCAACTACCCAACGAGAACAAAGAATAAAAAATAGAAATAAAGTAGCAATACTTGTACTTACCCGACCTAATGTTGATAAGTAGGATTTATCATTGAAGAGTAATAAATTAACCCAATAGATTACCATTGCAAAAAGTAAAATAGCAAAAACAGCATTTGATAAAACGTTTTGAATTTCATTCCAATCCATGAAATTTCTCCAATAAAATTTTTTTGTATAGATTCTAATACGCTTTACTATTGTACCAAAAATGATCAAATTATATTGAAGTATAAACATCGAGGATAATTTAGTCAGATCCTAAGGATTTCCAATGGAATGGAAATATTCGAATTAGACTACAATTTACGTTGACATTCATTTCAATATATCGTTATTATCATTTTACTTCTAATTAAAATTATTATCGTATGGTAGTGAAAAGAGACTATGAAATCATGATTCTTCTAACAGAAGAATTTAATGACAGTGAACTAAAAACTTGGGTATTCAATTATGCAAAAAATTTAAAAAAATTTAACGCATCTGATATTTCAGTAATTTCACGTGGAAAACATAATTTGGCGTACTCAATCGTCAATAAGACGAAAGGTAATTACGTTCAATTGAATTTTTCAAGTATGCCGAAATATATAAACAATTTTTCGAATACTTTAAAATTAGATTCCCATGTTTTAAGATTCTTAATCTGTAAGAAAGAAAGCAATTGATAAAATCATAATTTTATCAATTTCTTTTTCAAGTGATCATTTCAAGACGAATGAAGAATTAAAAAAAATTTGTTTATTTCAGGAAGCTATGATACAATAAGGATATATATAATATCCTCAGTAGCTCAGTGGTAGAGCAATCGGCTGTTAACCGATTGGTCGTAGGTTCAAGTCCTACCTGGGGAGTAGTAAAAACTAAATGGTATATGAAAAATAATTCTGATAAATTAACGATTGGCAATAAAACTTTTTCCTCACGATTAATGTTAGGGACAGGGAAATATAAAACAACAAAAGATGGTATAGATAGTATTACAAGCAGTGAATGTGAAATTGTAACTGTGGCAATTCGACGTTTACCCACAAATTTAAAACATGATACAACTAACTTTTTAAATAATTTAGACTGGAATAAACATTGGTTATTACCGAATACAGCTGGTTCTCAAACCGCAGATGAAGCTATTCGAATGGCATTTTTAGGGCACGAATTGGCTTGTCGAATCGGTCAAGAAGATAATTTTTTTGTCAAATTAGAAGTCATTTCCGATCCTAAATATTTATTGCCAGATCCAATTGGAACTTTAAAAGCGGCTGAATTTTTAGTAAAGAAAGGCTTTACAGTTTTACCGTATATAAATGCTGACCCAATGTTAGCCTTACATCTCGAAGATTTAGGATGTGCAACTGTTATGCCATTAGGCTCACCAATTGGTTCAGGACAAGGATTAACAAATTTAACAAACATCAAAATTATTGTGGAAAATGCACAAATTCCTGTCATTGTTGACGCCGGAATTGGAACAACAAGTGAAGCAACTATGGCAATGGAATTAGGAGTTGATGGGGTTTTATTAAATACAGCAGTTGCGCAATCAAAAAATCCAGCCCAGATGGCATATGCTATGAATTTAGGAGTGAAAGCCGGGCGATTAACGTATTTAGCTGGGAGAATGGAAAAAAAATATTACGCAAATGCAAGCTCTCCTCTCAATGATATTAGTACATTATTATAGAAATTTGTGTACAATAGAACTGTACCATATATATAGTATATATATATAGAAATAAGTGAATAGAAACTACTAAAAATTTTAAAATAACAATAGCTAATTAATTATTATGTTTGAAAAATTTACTGAAGGGGCGATTAAAGTCATTATGTTGTCTCAAGAAGAGGCACGTCGAATGGGTCATAACTTTGTTGGGACCGAACAACTTTTATTAGGAGTAATTGGTCAACGACACGGTATTGGTGCGCGCGCGTTAAAAAAAATAAAAATTACTTTAAAAAAAGCTCGAAAAGAAATCGAGTTATACATTGGACGGGGAACAGGGTTTGTTGCATCGGAAATTCCTTTCACACCAAGAGCAAAACGCGTTCTAGAAATGGCAGTTCATGAAGGAAAAGATTTGGGTCAAAATTTCGTTGGTACAGAACACATTCTATTAGCCCTTATTGCTGAATCGGATGGTGTTGCAATGCGTACATTAGATAAATTGAACGTAAATATTCCACAATTAAAGAATTTAATTCTTGCGTATATTGAAGAAACACAAGAAGAAATTTTACGACCATTAACACAGGCTGAAAAATTTTTATTGGAACGAGAACGAAAAGGAAGCCCAACACCAACCTTAGATGAGTATGCCGAAAATATTACGAAAGAAGCAATCGATGGAAATTTAGATCCAGTTATTGGACGTGAAAAAGAAATTGATGATGTTATTGCTGTTTTAGCTCGTCGAACAAAAAATAACCCAGTTTTAATTGGTGAGCCTGGTGTAGGTAAAACTGCTGTTGCGGAAGGTTTAGCTCAATTAGTTTTAACAGAAAATGTTCCACATTTCTTAGACGGTAGTTTAATCATGGCCTTAGATTTAGGGTCAATTTTAGCTGGTACAAAATACCGTGGTGAATTTGAAGAACGGTTAAAACGAATTGTTGAAGAAGCTCAAAATGATACTGCCGTAATTGTAGTAATTGATGAAATTCATACATTAGTTGGAGCTGGAGCAGCTGAGGGTGCAGTAGATGCTGCAAACATTTTAAAACCTGCCTTAGCACGTGGTAAATTCCGTTGTATTGGAGCAACTACAAATGATGAATATCGTAAATACATTGAGCGTGATCCTGCGTTAGAACGACGTTTCCAACCAGTTCGTGTAGAAGAACCAAGTGTTGGAACAACAATTGAAATTTTACGTGGTTTACGATCGAAATTCGAGCAACATCATACATTGAGTTATCATGATAAAGCATTAGAACAAGCAGCAATTCTTTCTGATAAATATGTTGCCGATCGTTATTTACCAGATAAAGCGATTGATGTTTTAGATGAAGCCGGTGCACGTGTTCGGTTAGAAAATAGACGATTACCATCAGGCTTACAAAGCTTAATGAAAGAATTACAAGATACCATCAAAGATAAAGATGAGTGTATTAAAGAACATGATTTTGAGGCTGCAAAACAGTTAGTTGACCATGAAATGGAAGTTCGAACTCATATTCGTATCATGAAACAATCTGCTTTAACAAAGAAAAAACGTGGGTTTGTAAGAGAAGATGTTGATATGGTTACGGAAACTGATATCTCAGATGTAGTTTCAAATTGGACTGGTATTCCTGTGACTAAACTTACAGGTTCAGAATCAGAACGATTAATGAAAATGGAAGAAACCATTCATGAACGAATCATTGGTCAAAAACATGCTGTTATTTCAGTTTCAAAAGCCATTCGTCGAGCACGAGTAGGATTACGCGATCCGTCTCGTCCGATTGCAAGTTTTATTTTTGCTGGACCAACTGGTGTAGGTAAAACTGAATTGACAAAAGCCTTATCAGACTATATGTTTAGTACGGAAGAAAGTATGATCCGATTAGATATGTCTGAATTTATGGAGAAACATACAGTTGCAAAATTAATTGGTTCACCTCCAGGTTATGTAGGTTATAATGAAGGTGGTCAATTAACAGAAGCTGTTCGATCTAAGCCATATTCAGTAGTCTTATTTGATGAAGTTGAAAAAGCACATCCAGATGTGTTTAATTTACTATTACAAATTTTAGATGATGGTCGATTATCCGATTCAAAAGGTCGTCTAATTGATTTCTCAAATACATTAATCGTGATGACAACTAATTTAGGGTCAAAGATTATTGAACGAGAAAGTGGAATTAAATCTAAGTCAGACCAAGGTGACAGAGGATTTAAAATTACCCCAGATGCTGTTTTAGGCTGGGAACCAACTGCAGAACCAATTTCAGATCCTAAACTATTTGAACGAACAGCAACGTTAGTAAATGAAGAACTTAAAAACTTCTTCCGTCCAGAATTTTTAAATCGTATTGATGAAATCATTGTTTTCAATCATTTAACACGTATTGATATTTGGCAGATTTGTGCCTTAATGATCAAATCAGTGAAAACGCGATTAAAAGAAAAAGACATTAACTTAGTAGTTGAATTATCTGTTCAAGCATTTTTAACAGATGAAGGTTATGACCCTGTTTATGGTGCTCGACCTTTACGACGTGCTATTATGAAATATTTAGAAGATAGTTTAGCAGAACAATGTTTATCGAAAACGTTGTACCCTAATACTAAAATTATTGTACGTCGAAAAAAAGTTGAAGGTACATTATTGACTTATACAAATGAATTAGAAGTAGAAGTTAATTTTGACGAAGTAGATCCAAGTCTTTTAGAAGATGGAAATGATTTACCAACTCAATCCACTCAACTTGTAACAGATTCATCGGGAAATCAAACTCCAGAATTAGTGAATGTAGACGGCCAATCAGACTCACCAGACTCTAAAAAACCGAGACGTCGACTTTCACGTTTTTTCAACAAAACTAAAAAATAAAACGTAACTCTTTTTTACGAGAAGAAATTTTGGTAGAGAATGGTAAACCATTAAGATAGTTTCAATGTTTTGAGAAATACGAAAGAATTACGATCGTATTTCATAGAAAATTGAAACTATTTCAAAAAATGCTACTATTAAAATTTGACTTTTGGGACAAAATAGTATATTTTTTACTCGAAGTATATTCCTATAAAAAATAACAATGGCTGTACCTAAAAAAAGAACGTCAAAAGCAAAAAAAAATGCTCGTAAGGCAAACTGGAAACGAAAAGGAGCTACGGCCGCTCAAAAATCTTTCTCTTTAGCTAAATCAATGTTACGAGGAAAACCAACAAGTTTTGTATATAGTGTATATGTAGATGAAAACGAATAAATCTTAAAAGATCCTTTCAAGATTTATTTTCAATAATTACAGAAATTTAGTAATTATTTTTTAGTTAGCGGATGTGGCGAAATTGGTATACGCGCTGGTTTTAGGTACCAGTGACTTAAGTCGTGAGAGTTCGAGTCTCTCCATCCGCACTCAATGTTTATAATCATTTTTTATTTATTTCAATACTTATTAATTAAATTCAATATGCTTCCTTTTACTCTTCAACAACTTAGAATTTTAAAAGCAATTGCAACCGAAAAGAATTTTACTCGCGCTGCGGCTAGTTTATACATTTCTCAACCATCTTTAAGTAAACAAATTAAAATATTAGAAGAAAATTTGGATACAATATTAATTAACCGTGAGAGAAATAATATTTCATTAACGGAAAGTGGGAAAATTTTTTTACAATATTCGGAACGTATACTAATTCTTTGTGAAGAAAGTTGCCGTGCTTTAATTGATTTAAAAAAAGGTGATAGAGGTAACTTAAAAGTTGGAGCTAGTCAAACAATTGGTACATATTTAATGCCTCGCATTCTAGCCTTATTTGCTCAAAATTATCCTCAAATTGATTTGAAAGTTCAAGTCGATTCGACTCGAAGTATTTCCACAAGTATCATAAAACGGGAAATAGATGTAGCAATTGTGGGAGGGGAAATATCAAAGAAATTAAAAAAAAAATTGACGATTCAACCATTTGTATATGATGAATTAAGTCTAATAATCTCAAAATCCCACCCTTTTGCGTTAAAACGGATAATTAAAAAAGAAGACTTATATTGCTTAGATTTTATAACATTACATTCGACCTCAACGATCAAAAAATTTATTGATAACACATTAATTCAAAATAAAATTCAAACAAATGAATTACGGACAATCTTACAATTAAATTCCATCGAAGGAATTAAAACAGCTGTTAGTTTAGGATTAGGGGCAGCTTTTGTTTCATCTTCATCGATTGAAAAAGAAATTAAATTAAAGCAAATCAAGATATTAAAAATTGAAAGCCTTAATATTAACCGTCAATTATCCATAATTAGCAATCCGGAATGTTATAAATCAAAGGCATTTCATCTGTTTTACAAAGAATTAATACGATTAAAGACAAAAAGCAAAAACTAAAATATATTTTTAAAAAAGTTGACGGTTTAAAAAAATTTTTAGTATTATTTAATTTAAGTAAAAATAAATTAATTTAGATTATGAAATATGCAATTGTCGAAATTAGTGGAAGACAATTTTGGATTGAAGCAGGAAAATACTACGATTTTAATCGAATTCCAACAGAGTTAGGGAAACAAATTACATTAAATCGAATCTTATTATTTAATGATGATGGTAATGTCTTAATCGGACAACCTTATTTAGAAAGTGTGAAAATAAAAGGAAAAATCCTAGAACACTTCCGAGGTAAAAAAACAATTGTTTACAAAATGCGACCAAAGAAGAAAACTCGTAAAAAACAAGGTCATCGTCAAGAATTAACGCGCGTTTTTATCGAAGACATTATTATGAATTAATTATAAACTATAGGAATTTAAAATTATGGCACACAAAAAAGGTGCGGGAAGTACAAAGAATGGTCGTGATTCAAATTCAAAACGATTAGGTGTAAAGAAATTTGGTGGTGAAAAGGTTATCGCTGGAAATATTTTAATTCGTCAACGCGGAATGAAATTTAAGCCAGGTCTTAATGTTGGATGTGGTAAAGATTTTACTTTATTTGCCTTAAAAGAAGGAACAATCCAATTTGATTATCAAGAAGGGAAAAAGAAACGTATAAATATTATTGTTTAAAAATTTTTAAATAATTTTGAATGCAAAAAAATTCTATTACAAAAAAATATCAAAACTTAGTCAATCAAATAAATAATTTGGAAGACAAGTTTCAGACTCTTACAGACAATGACTTACGTGCTCAAAGTTTCAAATTAAAAAAACAATATCAAGAATCAAAAGATCTAAATTCAGTAATTAGTGAATCGTTTGCATTAACGAGAGAAGCTAGTTTACGAACACTAGGATTAAGACATTTTGATGTTCAATTAATTGGAGGACTAACTCTAAATAATCAAAAAATTGCCGAAATGAAAACTGGTGAAGGGAAAACGCTCGTAGCAACTCTTTCTGCTTCGTTAAATGCCTTAACTGGAAACGGTGTTCATATTATTACAATTAATGATTATTTAGCAAGTCGTGATCATGCCTCAATGGGCCAGATTTATAGTTTATTAGGTCTGAATACTGGACTGATTCAGGACGATATGTCTAAATTAGAGCGAAAAAAGAATTATAATGCCGATATTACTTATGTAACAAATTATGAAGTAACATTCGATTTTTTACGTGATAATATGGCATTAAATTTAAATGATGTCGCACTTCGTCCATTTAATTACTGCATTATTGATGAAGTTGATTCGGTATTAATCGATGAAGCCCAGACGCCTTTAATTCTTTCTGAGAATTTCGAAACGCCAGTTGATAAATATATCATTGCAGCTGAAATTACGGAATATTTGAAACGTAACATTCATTACACAGTCGATGAAAAAAATAAAAATATCATTTTACTCGACAAAGGTAGTCAGCAAATTGAAAAAATTCTACAAATTCAAGATTTATATGATCCACGTGATCCATGGATTCCATATGTAATCAATGCAATTAAAGCTGATTCGTTATTTACTAGTAATGTTCATTATATTATCCAGAATAATCGAATTGTGATTGTTGATGAATTTACTGGTAGAATTATGCCTGATCGACGTTGGGGTGAAGGGCTTCATCAAGCTATTGAGGCGAAAGAAAAGTTACCAATTCGTCAAAAATCAGAAACACAAGCTGAGATAACCTATCAAAATTTTTTTTTACTTTATCCCAAACTTTCTGGCATGACCGGGACTGGTAAAACAGCTGAGATTGAATTTGAAAAAATCTATAAATTATCAGTTGATGAAATTCCGACAGCAAAGCCAACATTACGAAACGATTTATCTGATTTAGTTTATAAGGATCAATTTTTAAAATGGAATGCCATTTCGAAAACTTGTAACGAAGTTTCAGGAACGGGTCAACCAATTTTAATTGGGACAACGACTATTGAAAAATCAGAAATGTTAGCAGAATTGCTGAATGAATATAAATTATCGTATCAGCTTTTAAATGCGAAACCTGAAAATGTTCGTCGAGAGTCAGAAATTGTTGCTCAAGCTGGAAAACGGGGTGCAATTACTATTGCAACAAATATGGCAGGACGTGGTACGGATATTATACTGGGTGGAAATATTACGTTTAATGTTCAAAAAGAATTGTATGATATTTTGACTTTTTCACGGAATTATATGCTTTCAAAAGATATGAATATCTTTAAATCTCCATTGAAAGATCAATTAAAATGTCATTCTCAAAACTTTGTAAGTGTTATTTTTTCAATATTGAATGACCCATCATTTTTAGAATTATCCGATATTGGAATTTTACGAGCATTACAAGAAAATGATAAAAATTCGATTCCAAACGTACCCTACCAATGTTCCATTAAATTTTTAATTGACGAATTAAAAAGATATTACAATAAGAATCAAAAACAAGAAAATCAAATTGTAAAAAATCTAGGTGGATTATATATTGTTGGAACGGAACGGAATGATTCTAGACGAGTGGATAATCAATTACGCGGAAGATGCGGTCGTCAAGGCGATCCTGGAACTTCACAATTCTTCTTAAGTTTAGATGATAACTTATTACGACTATTTGGGGGATCAAAAATTCAAACTTTCCTTCAATCACAAATGTTAGACGACTCTCCATTAGAGTCAAATATTTTGACTCGAAGCTTAGATTCGGCGCAACAAAAAGTTGAAGAACGTGCGTATCAACAACGAAAAAATTTATTTGATTACGATGAGATTTTAAATAAACAAAGAAAAGTTATTTATTTAGAACGAACAGGAATTCTAAACAAAGAATCACTGCAAAAAAATATCCTTGCTTATGGAGAACAGATGATCACCAATATTTTATTAAAAGTGAAACTGGAAAACTCATCCACAAAGCAAATTATTTCATTGTTTGAAAATTTATTTGGTAAAAATTTAATCATTAATTCGAAAGCTAATCCAATCGGTTTCCAACAACATTTATTTAATGAGTTTTGGCTAATTTATCAAGCTAAAATCAATGAACTCAATGTTCATGGAGATGGTATTTGTGAAAGTCTCGAACGAAATATTAGTTTGGTCAATATTGATCTCATTTGGCGTGAACATTTACAAGAAATGACACTACTACGTGAAGCAGTAAGTTGGCGTGGTTATGGTCAACAAAATCCATTATATGAATACAAAAAGGATGCATTGAAATTTTTCAATCAACAATCAGCAATTTTAAGACAATTAGTAATCTATGAATTATTAAGATCGTCTGTTTTATAAAAAAATTTATTTTTCATTTAATTAAAATATGGCAAAACGTACACTTTCAAACAAAAGTCGGTATTCGGTTTTAAAAGTCTCTGGTTTCAGAGCACGTATGGCGACTCCCCAAGGTCGTAAAACTATCAAAAATCGTCGTAAAAAAGGAAGAAAGTTATTAACAAGTGTAAGTCGTTAATTTCTTGATTTCATTATTAGAGTGGTGTCTCGAATTCACTCTAATAATAAATAATTTTTTATTTAAGATTACTCTAATATTAGCTTAGCAAATTAATTTTTGAATAAACATTTTATGAAATTTACTAGTGAGTTAGCTCTTTTTTTAAAAGCTCGTTATCCAATTATCTATATTAATACAATTGAAGAAGATCGAGTTGAATATATTATTCGAAAAAATATAAAAACAAATTTAAATCGCAGTATCTATAGCTGGGATTTTGTAGATGGTTATACAAATAACCCAAACAACGAAGGGTTTGCAAAGAAAAATCCATTACAAGCATTAGAGCTTGTAGAACGTATAAATTCTGAAACTCCTGCGTTATTTTTATTAAAGGATTTTAATCGGTTTTTAACAGATCTTTCCATCTCCCGTAAGCTTCGAAATATAAGCCGAATCCTAAAACTACAACCTAAAACCATTATTATTATTGGATCTGATTTATCAATCCCTAAAGAATTACAAGAATTAATTACTATTTTAGAATTTCAATTACCCTTAGAAGAAGAAATTAATCAAGAATTAACCAGATTGGTAACATCCTTAAATATTCAAGTTGATCCAGAATTATTTGAAAATTTAACACGTGCTTGCCAGGGATTATCATTAGAACGAATACGACGTGTTTTATCGAAAATTATTGCAACTTATAAAACGATTGACAATAATAGTATCAAAGTTTTATTAAGTGAAAAAAAGCAAATTATTGGGCAAACGGAAATTTTAGAATATTGCTCTGTAGATGAACAAATTAGTAATTTAGGGGGATTAAATAATTTAAAAGATTGGTTAACAAAACGAAAAACAGCTTTTAGTATTCAAGCTGCAAACTATGGATTACCAACACCACGTGGTTTATTACTTATTGGAATTCAAGGAACTGGAAAATCATTAACGGCCAAAGCAATTGCAAATGATTGGCAATTACCACTTTTAAAATTAGACGTTGGTAAACTATTCGGTGGGATTGTTGGTGAGTCGGAGTCTCGTTTACGACAAATGATTAATGTTTCCGAAACAATCTCACCTTGTATCTTGTGGATTGACGAAATTGATAAAGCATTTACAAATACCAGTAGTTCAGGTGATAGTGGAACTAGTAACCGGGTATTAGCAACATTTATTAGTTGGTTGTCAGAAAAAACAAAACCCGTTTTTGTGATTTCAACAGCGAATAATATTGATTTATTACCATTGGAAATTATCCGGAAAGGACGATTTGATGAAATTTTTTTTTTAGATTTACCAAAGATAAATGAGCGAGAAGAAATTTTTAAAATTCACATTAAAGAATTTAGGCCAAATAGTTGGGAACTATTCAATTATAAAAAATTGGCAGAATCATCAGAATCATTCTCAGGAGCTGAAATTCGACAAAGTGTGATTGAAGGTATGTATCAAGCGTTTTATGAAAAACGTGAAGTTACAACTGAAGATATTTCTCTTGCGTTAAAAGAATTTATTCCATTAGCTAATTTAGAAAGTAAGCAAATGCAAAAATTACAAAGTTGGGCAACGTCTGGGCAAATTCGTCCAGCATCAACGGAACCTATATATATTTAAGTTAAAATTTTTATTTTTGATGAGACAAAAAATTTTTCGATTATTCGCTGATTTAAGATTTTCAATTTTTACACTACTCTTAATTAGTGGATGTAGTATTATTGGAACAGTAATCGAGCAAGATCAATCTATTGAAACGTATAAAATAAATTATCCTTTAACAAATCCCGTATTTGGATTTCTATCATGGGATAAAATCCTTTATTTTGGATTGGATCATGTTTATCAAACATGGTGGTTTTTATTTTTAATATTTTTATTTGGTTGTAGTTTAGTTCTCTGCAGTTTTTTACAACAATTACCATCTTTAAAAATTGCACGTCGGTGCCAATTTTTTAGAACAAATAATGCCTTTTACAAATTAAACAATTACACCATCTTAACAACACCTTCATTTTCCAAGATTTTAGCTGGTATTAAATTAGAACATTATTCTATTTTTCAACAAAAAAATATAGTCTATTCTTACAAGGGTTTAATTGGTAGAATTGCACCAATTATTGTTCATTTTAGTATGATTTTAGTTTTAGTTGGGACTGTTATAAGTTCATTATTCGGTTTCAAAGCACAAGAAATTGTGCCAAAAACAGAAAATTTTCATATTCAGAATATTCTATCCAATGGAAGGTTGACCATTATTCCCCAAAACGCAGCACGTGTTAATGATTTTTGGATAACTTACACAAAAAACAAAACGGTTTCTCAATTTTATTCTGATATTTCTATTTTAAATACAAATGGAAATGAAATAAAACGAAAAACTATTTCTGTGAATTACCCTTTCGTCCACAAAGGAGTTTACTATTATCAAACCGATTGGGATTTAGTAGCATTAAGGTTTAAAACGAATACGAATCAAATCCTGGAATATCCATTGGTAAATGTTTTCCCAAATCAAGAAAAAATTTGGTTAACTTGGATTTCTAATAACCAATTTACGCAGAATGGGATAATTTTATTGATTGATAATCTTGAAGGATATTGTTCTATTTATAGTGATGATGGTAAATTTTTAGGAAATATGGAGATTCAGGAAACAGTCAATTTCAATCAAAATATTACGTTATTAGAAATCTTGAGTTCCACTGGTTTACAAATTAAACTCGATCCAGGAATCCCACTAATTTATTTAGGATTTGGGTTTTTAATGATAAGTACATTAATGAGTTATATTACCTATTCACAAGTTTGGGTGTTTCAAAAAGATCAACAACTATTTATCGGAGGGAATACAAATAGAGCACTATTTGATTTTGAGTTAGAATTTTTAAAACTAGTTAAAAATTATTAACAAGTAAATTGATAAACCCTTTTCTATGGTTGTATAATTACAGTTAACAAACTAAACATTTGGGAAGATTTATAATAAATAAAAATTTTTATGACAGCAACTTTAGAAAGACGTGAAAGCGTTTCTGTATGGGAACGTTTCTCTGCTTGGATTACTAGTACTGAAAACCGTTTATACATCGGTTGGTTTGGTTGTTTAATGTTCCCTACATTATTAACAGCTACATCTTGTTACATCATCGCGTTCATCGCGGCACCTCCTGTTGATATTGATGGTATTCGTGAGCCTGTTGCAGGTTCTTTATTATACGGTAACAACATCATCACTGGTTCAGTTATCCCTAGTTCTAACGCTATCGGTATGCACTTCTACCCAATTTGGGAAGCAGCTTCAATCGACGAGTGGTTATACAATGGTGGTCCTTACCAATTAGTAGTATTACACTTCTTATTAGGTGTATACACTTACATGGGTCGTGAGTGGGAATTATCTTACCGTTTAGGTATGCGTCCTTGGATTTTCGTAGCATTCTCAGCTCCTGTAGCTGCGGCTTCTGCTGTATTCTTAGTATACCCAATCGGACAAGGTTCATTCTCTGATGGTATGCCTTTAGGTATCTCTGGAACATTCAACTTCATGCTTGTATTCCAAGCTGAACATAACATCTTAATGCACCCATTCCACATGGCTGGTGTTGCTGGTGTATTTGGTGGTTCTTTATTCTCAGCTATGCACGGTTCATTAGTTACATCTTCTTTAATCCGTGAAACTACGGAAAACGAATCTACTAACAACGGTTACAAATTCGGACAAGAAGAAGAAACTTACAACATCGTTGCAGCTCACGGTTACTTCGGTCGTTTAATCTTCCAATACGCTTCGTTCAACAACTCTCGTGCTTTACATTTCTTCTTAGCTTTATGGCCAGTTTTAGGTATCTGGTTAACTGCTATGGGTATTAGCACAATGGCGTTCAACTTAAACGGTTTTAACTTCAACCAATCAGTAGTTGATTCTCAAGGTCGTGTTATTAACACATGGGCTGACATCATCAACCGTGCTGATTTAGGTATGGAAGTAATGCACGAACGTAACGCACATAACTTCCCATTAGATTTAGCTTCAGGTGAAGTATTACCAGTAGCTTTAGCAGCTCCAGCTGTTAACGGTTAATTTTTTAATCCAAATCTATAATTAAATTTAAGAGTTCCTAGAACTCTTAAATTTAATATTTATTAAACTATCCCTAATTAAACTTTAGTAACTAGTATTTTCTAATCGAAACTACTTTGATAATAAGTATGAACTATAAATTGAATGGAGTGTTTCAAAAATACTTTGAGTTCTTAATTACAATCCCAATAGAATAAAATAATACACACCCGAATGGATTTTAAAAATCCTAAATATCTCTAGATACTAAAACAGTATTTTCTTGCTTGATGATAGTTAGAATTTATTGAATGTTTTTTTAAAATAAAAAAAAATAGAAAATTAAGTTCATTATATATCACGAATAATATTTGTATATAAATAAGGACAAAATTGGAAACTCTTAAAAAAATACAAGCCAATTTCTACAGCTTAAAAGTATTTAGTAACCCCCTTTCCTAAACTCCCCCTTTTTAAAACAAAAAATAGCTTCAAACTAACAAATAAGCATCAGAATTATTTATTACAACCAAACCCTTAACTTAACAATATTTTAAATTTATGGTTAAGTAATTCAACGAGTTTAAAAAAAATTTCGTAGGGTTAAATAGTAATAAAATAAGATTTTAAATCTTTCCTTTCCTGTGATATAAACGAAAAAATAATAGACGGACGCTGATATTTGATGATAACATATTTTAATGGGAACGGGGGGACTTGAACCCCCACGCCTTTTACAGCAACGGATTTTAAGTCCGTCGTGTCTACCAATTTCACCACATTCCCATAATATAATGTAGAGGATAACAGAAAACTATCTGGAAAGCAAGATAATAGTTTTTTATTCTAAATCGAGGCCATTTAGAGTTACTAATAAAATTTTAACACAATTAGCAGTAATTTGTACTGTATAGTAAAAAGGTCTCTATTATCACAACTTTAATGTTTAAATCTTTTTCTTGTTAAGTAAGATTTGAATTAAATTTTAAAACCTCATTATAACTATAGCGATAACAATACATTTGAGTCTTAGGGAATTCATTAAATGAAACTATCAAGAACTTAAAATTATAATAGATTTGTGAGAGATTAAAAAATCTCTAATGTTAATAATTCTTGAATATCAAAGGCGGCACCCAGATTCGAACTGGGGATAGAGGATTTGCAATCCACTGCCTTACCACTTGGCCATACCGCCTATTATCTTGATAACTAACTTTACACTAATTTTTTAAAAAATACAAACCTCACATTTAATAAACCTTCATTTGTTTCAATAAAATATTTATGGTTGAAATAAATTTAAATGAACCTTATAGAGTCACCCAGTTAAAATTCTATGAATATGTGTATAGCTTATGGTTTAAACTGTCTTAAATCGATTTTAAAAGCAGTTTAGAGCGTATTTTAAAAACTATTGATGTAGATTCCATTTAATATATTTAAAGCTATTTATTAATTTTGAAATATGTAGAAAAATGATTTATTGTGTATGCGTAAAATGGATCGATTAAAGGTATTATTCTTACACACACAAATCCATAAAAAAGGTAAGTTCTCTTTGAAACTGGAACAATAATTAAACACTACTTGTGAATAAGAACTAATAAAATCTACTAGTAAAAAAATATAATTGTAGAAGTAAGAACAAATCTTTGAAAACTAATTCTTAACTATTACAAAATAGTTTCAGTAAAAAATACGTATACGAATAAAACAGATAAAATTATTATAAACAGTAGGTTTATAGAAAAAACGTACTTGACAAATTTTTTTTAACGATTATAATAGAGATATCTCTTCCACAAATCAATTAAGGCCAATTTCCTATCCCTTGCCACATTAATACCCATGACTTATGCCACTATATCTCTATCCCTGTCTCGTAAGATTATTGATATTCAAAGAATATTAATAATCTTACCATTACTTATTAATATTCGAATAGAATAGTAATAAGTAATAGATTATATTCGAATGTTATTCGAATATAATTAATCAGTAATCGACTAACTAATAGATTGGATTGAAACTAGTTATTTCAAGATCTAAGATAACTATTTAATTTTTTATATTTTATGTATACTATTAAAATATAATAGTACAGTAGTAAGGTATTATTTTATAAATTATATATAAAGGATTTTTATTTATGGATACTCGTATATTTGTAATTGCTCTACCATTATTAGTTGCAGCGTCATGGGCATTATATAACATTGGCCGTTTAGCTATTCAACAAGTTCAAAGATTATCAAGATAATAAATTAATTGTTTGATCAACTTTTTTTCATCAAGTTTTTTAATAATAAAGGATAATTTGTTATGTCTCATACGGTAAAAATTTATGACACATGTATTGGTTGCACACAATGTGTACGTGCATGTCCTACTGATGTATTAGAAATGGTTCCCTGGGATGGGTGTAAGTCTGGCCAAATTGCTTCATCACCACGTGTGGAAGATTGTGTAGGTTGTAAACGATGTGAAACAGCTTGTCCTACTGATTTCTTAAGTATTCGAGTATATTTAGGAGCAGAAACAACACGTAGTTTAGGATTAGCATACTAAATATAATAATCGAATAAAATTATAATTTTATTCGATTATTATTTTCTAATGATAGATATAGATACTACTATTTATTTGTTCGATTAAAATTATTTCCATGAATTCAAAAATACAATAAAGAGAATTAAGAGTTACTAAGATTCAATTCTATTTTACTGAATGTTATGTTGAACTTAAGACATCATCTACAATGATACATTCCGTTGTTAAAATCATACTCGCAATGGAAGTCGCATTTTGTAAACCAGAACGCGTTACTTTCGCAGGATCTACAACCCCTTCTTCATACATATTTACAAAGGTATTTTCTGCAGCGTTATAGCCAACTTCAAACTCTTGTTCTTGGACTTTTTCAAGAACGACTGGACCATTAATACCTGCATTTTCTGCAATTCGACGTAATGGAGCTAAGATTGCTCTAGATATAATAATTGCCCCAATAAGCTCATCTTCTTTTAAATTTGTTTTTGCCCAACTCACAAGATTTTCTGATAAATGAGTTAATGTTGCTCCACCACCTGGAACAATACCTTCTTCAACAGCTGCTCGAGTTGCATTGATAGCATCTTCTAATCGTAATTTTTTATCTTTCATTTCAGTTTCAGTTACAGCCCCAACTTTAATAACTGCGATACCACCAGATAATTTTGCAATTCGATCTTGTAATTTTTCTTTTTCATAAGCTGTATCCGCAACATTTGCTTGTTTTCGTAACTGTTCACAACGAATTTTTATTTCCTCCACTGTTTGACCAGAAGCAACAATTGTAGTTCCTTCTTTAGCAACAATAATTCGACGAGCTTGCCCTAATAAATCAAGTTGAATATTATCTAAACTTAATCCTGCATCTTGAGTAATAACTGTCCCTCCAGTTAGAATAGCAATATCAGCAAGCATTTGTTTTCGTAATTCACCAAATCCAGGAGCTCGGATCGCTACCACATTTACAATTCCACGCAACTTGTTTAAAATTAACGTTGCTAAAGCTTCTTTTTCAACATCTTCTGCAATAATAAGAAGTGGACGTTTCGTTTTTGTAATTTGTTCTAAAATTGGTAATAAATCTTGTTGAACCAATGTAATCCGTTTATCCGTTAAAAGGATATAAGGATTATCATAAGAGACTTCCATCTTATCTGTGTTTGTAATGAAGTAAGGAGAAATAAAACCTTTTTCTAACTTCATCCCTTCCGTAATTTCAAGTTCTGTTGTAATTCCTTTTCCCTCTTCAAGAGATATAATCCCTTCTTTTCCAACTTTTGCTAAGGCATCAGCAATAAGTGAACCAATTACTTCATCATTCCCAGCTGAAATCGAAGCAACATGTTGAATCGATTGAATATCCTCTACAGGTTGAGCAAATTCATTAATTTGGGTAACAAGATATTGAGTTGCTTTTTCCATACCAAGTTTGATTGCAATCGGATTTGCACCCGCAGCAACATTTTTCAATCCCTCTTTTACCATTGCATATGCTAAAACAGTAGCTGTTGTTGTTCCATCACCAGCAACATCATTGGTTTTAGAAGCAGCTTGACGAATTAATGAAACACCCGTATTTTCAATATGGTCTGTTAAATTAATTTCTTTTGCAATTGTAACTCCATCATTTACAATCTGAGGTGACCCATAGGCTTTTTCTAATACAACATTTCTACCTTTTGGTCCTAATGTAACAGAAACAGCTTCTACCATTATTTCCATTCCTCGTTCCAAAGCACGTCTAGCATCGTCTTGATATAAAATTTTTTTAGCCATGTTAAATTGTTCTAAAATTTAGTAGTATTGTTTATAAAAAATCTTTGAATTCCTACTCTAAGGGAATAAGTAGGACTTATGCAAGCTTAAAGTTTAATTCTCTCCATTTTTTTTTGCTTTACTTAATGACCATACATGTAGTACAATTATTATTTGAAAGTATATTTTGGGCTTGTAGCTCAGTGGACTAGAGCACGTGGTTACGACCTACGGTGTCAGGGGTTCGAATCCCTTCTTGCCCAATTTAATAGTTTTAGACTCGTAGAATTTTGAGAAGTATTTGGGGTGTCGCCAAGTGGTAAGGCTGCGGACTTTGACTCCGCCATTCGTAGGTTCAAATCCTGCCATCCCAGTTTGAAAATGAAATTAAAAATTTGAAACGTCCGAAAAGCTTGTTTTTATATCAATTAGACTGCATAATTAAGTATATATTCATTATGGCAAATAAGTGATATTGACATAGGTTAAAAAGATGGAAGCTAAAATTCAATTTATACGCGGTCTAAGTGAAAAAGTACTCCCCGATGTTCGTTTAACACGATCTCGAGATGGAAGTACTGGAACTGCGACTTTTGTATTTAAAAATCCAAATATTTTGGACAAACGAACAACGAAAGAAGGTGAAATTACCGGAATGTATTTAATTGATGAGGAAGGGGTATTGGAAACAAGGAACGTAAATGCCAAATTTGTGAATGGAAAACCAGAAGCAATTGAATCCATTTATATTATGAAAAGTCCTGAAGCATGGGATCGGTTTATTCGATTTATGGATCGATATGGTGAAACAAATGGTTTAGTATTTACAAAAGCTAATTAACTATTAGTTTACCTAATAAACTAATTAACTTTTTAAAATTCACTGAAAAATTACGAATTAATCCGTTCAAATACTTGAAACACCCATTAAAAATTTTAAAATGAAAATCAGTGTTACTTAAATGAGTAACAAATTACTGAATTATCTTAGGTATAGTTAATTCCTATAAAAGATAGTAATTTGGAATCCGAAAAGTTATCGGAATGTTACTGATTTAGAAACCTTGTATATTCCAGAATGGGTAATTCTATTAGTTTTATAAAATTACCCACCTCCAACAATAGTGACGATTTCAATTTCGTCTAAATCTTCAATAAATGTGGTTTTCCAGTGACTTCGATCGAAAATTACTTGATTATATTCCAATACTAAAAGACTTTCATTATAGTCAAAATATGTTATTAGATCATGTAAATTAATAGGGTGCTCGGTTCTATATTTTTCATTATTAAGAAAAAATTTTTTACTTTGGCTCATAAACTTTATTATATTTACTAGACATTCAATTATAAAAACTGGTAAACTATTAGTCAAGACAATATGGCGGGTGTGGCCAAGTGGTTAAGGCAGCGGGTTGTGATTCCGCCATTCGCCGGTTCAAGTCCGGTCATTCGCCCTTATTGATTCAAAAAGATTTCAGGATTTATAAAAGATTACTTATAATTATAATTAATTTATGTCACGTTATCGCGGACCACGATTAAGAATTATTAGACGTTTAGGAAAAGGAGTTGTATTACCAGGTTTAACAACAAAAACCTCAATCAAAGAACAACCTCCTGGCAAACCTCGAGCTGCTGATAATAAAGGACAAAAAGAAACTGAATATGGGATTCGTTTAACTGAAAAACAAAAACTAAAATTCAATTATGGATTAACTGAACATCAGTTATTCAGATATGTGAAAGAAGCACGTCGAAGAAAAGGCGTAACAGGCTTAATTTTACTTCAATTGTTAGAGATGCGATTAGATACTCTTTGTTTTACATTAGGATTTGCAAAAAGTATTGCGCAAGCTCGTCAATTAGTAAACCACGGTCATATTACAGTGAATAAAAAAGTAATTAGTATTCCTAGTTTCCAATGTCGATTAAACGATGTAATTAGTGTTAAAGAAAAAAGTACTTCTAAAAACTTAGTCACTAATAACCTTAAAGTAAATCAACGAAATGGAATCCCTAGTAATTTAGAATTCAATGATTCTAAATTAGAAGCAACTGTTTTAGATTATTGTGATCGTGATGATGTTCAGTTACAACTTAATGAATTACTTGTAGTTGAATACTATTCTCGACGATAATAAATCAAATTATTATATATTATCTATTTATTACTATGTTAAAATTAAGATTAAAAAGAATTGGACGGAAACGCGCTCCATCATATCGACTAGTTGTTATGGAAAATACGGCACGACGAGATGGTCGACCTGTAGAAGAAGTAGGTTTCTATAATCCGATTTCAAAAGAGTGTCAATTTGATATTCCGAAAATCGAAAAGTGGTTAAAGTATGGTGTTCAACCTACTGAAACCGTTCGAAACTTACTAAAAAAAGGTGAAATCATATAAAAATTCGAGTATGATTTCTTGAAATAATTTATTAAATTGACTCAGTACTATAATTACTCAGTCAATTTAATACTTCAG